>Ga0080004_1090806_pt1 | contig 32927 bp, 30 predicted proteins | sample WasSprMetagenome_FD_69207 | JGI IMG/M metagenome (GOLD analysis project Ga0080004, IMG submission 69207) | Sulfidic aquatic microbial communities from Washburn Spring, Yellowstone National Park, USA - WS (SPADES assembly) (version 2) | ecosystem: Environmental > Aquatic > Thermal springs > Hot...
CCTCTCTAACTATTCCTCCTGAAGCAGCACAAGCTCCAACAGCAACAACGTACTTTGGATCTGGAGTTTGTTCGTAGATGGTTTTGACTTTGTCAACATTTTTTCTTGTTATAGCACCAGTAACACAAAGCACATCAGCGTGTCTTGGAGAGCCTACAAGCTTTACTCCAAATCGTTCAGCATCATACCTTGGAGTAAAAACATCCAATATTTCAATGTCGCAACCATTACAGGAGCCAGTATTAACATGAAAAACCCATAAGCTTTTCTTTCTGCTCCACCTTTTTAACTTATTGAGAAGTGTCACGGCATAACTTCAAGGATAACTGATTTAAGTATTACGCTACCGATTTGTTTAACAAGATTAAATTTATATAGTAGAATGTCTTTAGTTAGAATTCGATGAGCTTAATAAGACTTTATTTTTGTGAAGAAAACATAAAAACAGTTTCTTCGTAAATTTTTAAATAAGGTAGGGGCATAAGGTGTGAATAAGATGAATTCTAAACTAGAACGCACTTTTCATGCCGCTGCTTTTCTAGTTCTTCTTGGAAATCAATTTTTAAGCATAAGTACTCCTGTTAACAACAACTTACAACGAATCGTTTTAGTGTACGTCGACAAATACAACAATATGACCTTGTCAGACTACAAGCTTTTGTTAGCTTACCATAGTGAAAGTGGTATAAATGACTCTTTCTTCAACACTTTTCTATTCTTAGGGCAGTTTTCTAACACTAATGAGAGTTACGAGGGTTACGAAAAAGGTTCATCGTACACGTCTTGGCTGTGGTGGTTAACTGAAAAAATCTTTGGTAAAAAGGGTCAAATGGAACTTTTAAACAACGCTGCTGAAGAAGTTTCAAAGCAGATAACTCTTAGTGAAGTTAAGATAATTGTGATGATTCCTCGTCCATTTACGAATCTAACTCTTGAAGAAAGATATGAAAATGTGAAAACATATGTAACTAAAACAATTCAGTTATTTAACGAAGGCAACTACAGTAAGCTTAAATTAATTGGATTTTACTGGATGTGTGAAACCGTTCCAAGCCAAGACTATGAACTAGTTAGAGGAGTCTCTCGTTTGGTGCATTTACTTGGGCTCAAATTTTATTGGATTCCTTACTTTGGAGCAGAAGGAGTCGACAAATGGCAAGAACTTGGATTTGACTACGTAATGTTACAACCAAATTTTGCATTTTCAAATGTTGACACAAACAGATTTAGTACTGTTAATGAGATTGCAAAGAAACTTAACACCTCTGTAGAAATGGAGCTTGCAACATTTGTTTATAATCCGAAAGTTACGTGGCAAGAGTCATTCGTTCTTTACATGTATTACTCTTCACTGTACAATTGGCAAGATTTTCCAATATTAAGTTACTTTAATGGAAATCAGTTTTCTCAAAATCTATTTAAGAATTATAGAGCTTACTACGATTTGGTCTACATGCACGTTAAAGGAAAGGACTTAAAGAATAACAAGATAGTTGTAGAGGGGTATAACGCTTACATGACGAAAGTAACAATTTCTAACTTATTTCAGATGTTGATCCTTTTTTCACTTTTTGCTGTTGTTGTATTTATGCTTTTTGCAAGAATGAAACTAAAGGCACCTACTCAGCAGATTCAAAATAAATAGACTCAAATAAAAATGAGACTGTTTAAAACATTGGTGCTTATAAGTAAACTAAAAACAATAAAGTTTAGGTATTTGCAACAAGTTGATCATGATACAAGAAAATAAATGCCCAGAAAAATATTGCATACTTAGTCTAGGTGTAGGTAAGTATTGGATAGACAACTAACTACTGTAATAAACTTACACCTTTAGAGAGATGGCTTTCTCTCTAGCTTGAACGCGAGGGACTTCTCGCGGATAATGTTAAAACTTATAAAATAACGCTTAGTAAATGTTGACATGGAAGAGTATAAGCCGCTTGCATATTACAAGAAGCTTTACGAACAAATGGAAAGAAAATTTTCATTTAAGGCAAAAAGCATCGAAGAGTGGCAAAAGTGGAAAGATGAATTTAGAAGTAAATTAATTGAGTTAATAAACTTAGATTACCCGAAGTCAGAACTAGAGCCGAAGAAAGTTGATGAAAAAGAGTTTCAAGATTATGTAAGGGAAAAAGTAATATTTAGAAGCGATAAATTATCTTTAGTTCCTGCTTACGTTTTAGTACCTAAGAACCATAAAAACAAACTTCCTGCGGTTGTAGCTATGCATGGTCATGGCTATGGAAAGAATGACTTAGTTGGAATTTGGGAAGATGGAAGCGAAAGAATAAACCCAAGTTCTAGAGGTTATCATAAAGATTTTGCTTTAGAGTTAGTCAAAAGAGGGTTGATTGTTATAGTACCAGAACAAGCTGGCTTTGGAGAAAGAAGAGAGGAGGAAGATGCAAAAAAAGGTCCTTATCAGTCGTCTTGTTGGAGTCTTTCCACATGGGCATTAATGCTTGGAAAAACTACGATAGGAAGAAGAGTTTGGGATGCTATGAGAGCAATAGATTATCTTCAGACTAGAAGCGACGTTAAAGAAGACGCAATAGGAATGATGGGAATCTCAGGTGGTGGAACAACGACGCTTTTCACATCTGCTTTGGACGAAAGAATAAAGGCAACAGTAGTAAGTGGATACTTAAACACATTTAAGGATAGCATACTCTCTATTTATCATTGTATAGATAATTTTGTACCAGGGATATTAAAATATGGAGAGATGTATGATGTTGCCTCCCTAATTGCTCCACGAGCTTTACTAGTAGAAAGTGGTACAAAGGACGACATATTTCCAATAGAAAGTGCAAAGTATGCCTATGAAAAAGTGAAAGAAGTTTACAGATTTCTAAATGCTGAAGACAAAATTGATTCTGACTTTTTTGAAGGAAGGCACGAAATAAGTGGCAGAAAGTCTTATGATTTCTTAGTCAAATGGTTACATACATAAAAGCTTTAAATTGCTTAAGGAAGCTTTGCGACTAAGAAGGCCTTAAAGTTAAAATTATTGTTAAACTAGCTTTCTAAAAATATCTTTTATTCTTAGAACTTCTTGACTTTGGTAGTTTTCTTCTAAAAACAGCTTCTTCATGCTTGATGTCCTCTTTTTGTAAAAAACCCAATTGGAATTTTTTAAACTTCTTCATCTTATTATAGTTCCATTCTCTAGCTATTAGTAAAGCAGATCTTAGCTCTATGGTCGTATTCAGCATCCTATAAGTCGTATGGTTTAGAAAAGCTTATTATATAGCTTCCCTTAAAAGTAGCGTAGAATTACGTTGTACTAAAGCTGTTTTTCCATTCAGAGAAAAATTTAAATACTTATAGAAGCGCACTTTACCAAGGCGAGCAAAAAGTTGAAGAAATATAGATGTACAGTATGTGGCTACGTTTACGATCCTGATGCAGGCGATCCTGAATCAAATATTTCACCAGGTACACCATTTGAAAAACTTCCAGAAAGTTGGGTGTGTCCAGTATGCGGCGCAAGTAAGGATCAATTCGAACCAATAGAGTAGTACTAATATAACATATTTAGTTAAGATTATAACTAAGTCAGAAAAACTTATATTTTGGCAACAACGTATTACCTTTGATAAGTAAATATGCTAGCTGAGATTTTTGGTATAAGAGTTGGTTTGTCTAAGAGCATAATCACTCCTACAAAGCCAGTTTTCTTAGCAGGTCTAGGCTATAACAGAATGAGTAAAGGAGTTCACGATGACCTTTACGTAAGAACAGCAGTTATTTCTAACTGTAATAAGGCAGTTGCAATAGTTGGAGTAGATTCCATAGGTTTGATGTACAATTACGTCAAGAGAATTCAAAAAGAAGCCAAGGAAAAATATGGTGTAAAGGTTATAGTAGGCTCATCACATTGTCATTCAACACCAGATACGATAGGACTCTGGGGCCCAAACCAAACAACTAGTGGTGTTGATAAAGAATACTTAGATTTCTTATCGAACAAAATCTTAGACTCAATAGGCATTGCTTTGAAGAATGTAACTGATGCTGAAATACTTGTAGGCCGTTCTAAGCTACCTCTTGGTGTTGCAAAGAACACAAGAGATCCAAACGTTATAGATGAAGAAATTTCCTATATGCTTTTTAAGGATGCAAGTGACAAAAGAGAACTAGGCTTTCTGGTAAACTTTGGATTACATCCTGAAGTTCTATGGAACGATAACATGTTGATAACTGCAGACTACGTTTATTATTTATTAAAGTACCTAGAGGAAAACATAGGTGGAATAGGCGTATTTTTAAATGGCTCTCTTGGAGGCATGGTTACGCCTGACGTAAAAACTCATACATTCGAAGAAGCAGAAAGAATCGGAATTACTTTAGCAAAATCTATTCTTGATTCTATTAGAACTAGTAGAGTAGAATACGAGATTTCCGGTGATATAAAAGTGTTATGCAAGAAAATCCTCCTCCCTGTTTCAAACGAGAATTTCATTCGAGTTGCTAAGTTCAAAATAATAAGTAGAGAATTTTTAGATGAAACATATCTGGAAAGTGAGCTTTGTTGTGTTGCAATAAGTTCTGCTGTTCAGATTGTAACACTACCTGGTGAACCGTTACCGAAGGTGGGATTGAAGGTGAAATCATTACTTAGGTCGCCATATAAATTTTTAATAGGCTTAGGAAATGATGAAATAGGATACATAGTAGATAAGGAAGATTGGAATGTCGAAAAATATGAAGAATCGATGAGCTTAGGACCTCTTACGTCAAGTATAGTGCTAACAAACATAAAAGCACTGTTAGGCCTATGTTAAGAATGAGTTCCGATAAAAGTTATAGATTGTACAGAATAAAAGTACTAGAGCAGGTACAGTACTTTAATACCTTAACGTAAGAAAAACTTTAATATTTCTTTACAAAGCTAGTATTTCATGAATTTAAACAATAACCTCAGTGAGAAGGATGTAGCAAGACTAATTGAAATGTTAAGAAACGGAAAAGGTATAGAGGTTAGAAGCATGGGTGACAAAAAGATTCTACGTATTGAATGGTTCAATTTAATTTATTCTTCTTCTGTTGTTCTTACTATAAGTAAATTACTTTCCTATTGGATTAATAAACTTGGTTTATTTCCAGAAGCGATTTCTTCTATTGAAACTTCTGGAACGAAGTTTGCTCTAGTAACTTCTCTTCTTTTAGATTTACCTTTCTTTTCAATCTATAAAAGTGAAAAAGTAACTTTTAGAAAACCAAAGAATACAAAATCTATTTCTATAACTCAGAACAAAGAAGTTAGTCTAGTAGTTGATGAAGAAGTTGTTAAGAAGTTTAAGAAAGTAGTTTTGATTGACGATATTCGAAGAACCTCTGGAACCATTATATCCGCTATAGGTTTACTTAATTCCTGTGGAAGTTCTGTAGGTGCTTGTTTTTCTATCTTAGATTTTAAGTTCTCATCTCACGAAGTTCCTACAAGAATTAATAACTGCAGATACTATCCGCTTTTCATCATTTCTAAGGTCTACGACGATGGCAAATGCGAAGTAGAAGACGGCCTGGCACTGGACTATCTTTCTGGGAAAGTTTAAATTGTGTTTTTCGATATTAACTTAATTTGAGTTTCGTATCAGTAACGTAAAGCATTTAAATGCTTGTACTAGCATTGTTCCTTGATGAAGATTAAGCCTCACTATTGCCTATATTTTTTTGTAATTACATTACTAGTACCTTCTCTCTATGCTTCTACGCGAAGTACAAACCCAGAAAACAACTCTTACATTAAAACTACAGTATTCTCGATAAACTTGGAAAAATGTTCTTGGGATCATGTGAACATAAACATTTTACTTATTCCGAATTCTTCTTCTTGGTTTGATGAAAAATACTTGGTTTTTACAAGATTTGCGATAGATTCCTGGAAAGCTTCGATTAATGCTTATACTAACGCTTATGGGTCAAGCTATTTAAATAAGATTACATTTAACGTTTTTGTTCTAGGTATTAATTCTTCTTCACATTACGACATTTATATAAGGTTTTATAGAGACATAGCAGATGGAATAGCGGGACTTACAGATTATAAATACTATGAAGATAGTGGAAAGTTAGTAAACGCAACAATAACAATAGCCTCAGAAGTTTACGGAGAAAAATTAAGCTATACTCAAATTAGGAACACTGCCGCGCATGAAATCGGGCATTCGCTAGGGCTTGGACATGCTTCGCAAAAAGATACAATAAACGGTCTAGAACTAATGTACTATGCTTTTGATTTAAATTCAACAACTCAGGATACAATTTATCCTTCAACTTTGGATATTTATGCTCTTTCTGTAATTTATAAGTGGCTAGAAACAGGAACATATGAAAGCGTTACTGCTTCAAGCGTTTCCTTACCAGACAACATTCCATACAAAGAAGCAGTTTACTTTAGGCTTACCTTAGTTAATGCGTATGGGTCTACTGTAACATCTGGTTGGTACTTGTTTGAAAGCTATGTTTACATAAGTGTAAATGAAACTTACGAAATAAATTCAACTTTTAGGTATAGATTCCTTAGGTGGCTTGGAAGAGGTTCTGGATCTTATTCTGGAAGCTCTAGAAGTTTTTATATTAAAATTACTGGAGATGTCTCAGAAGAAGTAATCTGGATACCGCAATATTTTGTAAATGTCACTTCTAACTCTTTAGGCTTTGCTTATGGAAGTGGATGGTATGACAACAACAGTATTGTTAAGGTAAGTACAGTTTCTAAGTTTAGAAACGAGACACAGGTCATGTATGTTTTTCATTCTTGGAGCGGAAGCATCCAAACGAAGGAACAAAACTTTTCGCTTTTAGTGAACAAGCCCATTAACTTATTTGCTATGTGGAAATGCTTCTACTACGTTAACATTAATTTTGATAAATATACAAATTTTTCTTCGGGATGGTATGAAAATGGCACCTCGATAGTTTTAAAAGCTAAAGAAGTCATTACCTTCAACAACAGATCACGCTTAATTCTTATGGGCTGGAATTATTCGACTAAAAACTCTTCAATTCGAATAAACATAACAAAGCCAATGAAGTTAAGTCCAATGTACTACGTTCAGTACTTCGTAATAGTAAATGAAGGAGAAGGAAAAGTACTGAATTCTTCTTCTTGGATATTTAAAGGGGAAACAGTTACTATAGCTGCATACTATCTTTTTAACATTTCTAAAGTAGAAAGATATGTCTTTCTTGAATGGGTTGGAAGCCATAACTCCTCTTCAAATGTATTCAGAATACGTATCGACAGCCCAAAAATATTTGAAGCTAAATGGAAAAAACAATTTTATGTGAACGCAACTTCTTCATTTGGGTTTGTAAATGGTTCAGGATGGTATGACCAAGGATCTTACGCAAGAATTGTTGTTTATCCAACTACAGAAGGATTACTTATATTAGACGTGTTTGAAAAGTGGACTGGAGACCTAGAAAGCAACAATTCTTCTTTAACTATAAAAGTAGACGGTCCAAAAGTGTTAGTAGCAAAATGGAAGAAAGACTATTCTCGAGTTATTTTGCTCATAATGTTTCTGCTTCTGCTTTTTATTCTACTCAGAAAGAGAATTTTTAAACTTACTTTATTCCAATTTTTTCTTTTATCCTTGCTATTTCCAATTCTATTTTTTGAAATCTTTCCTCCATGTACGCTTTTAGATCTTTTCTTAGGTCTTTAACTTCATTTATCAAGATATCTTGTTTCTCTAGCACCTTATCTTGTTTTTCTAGCATGATGTCCATCTTTCCCAGCATTAAATCTTGTTTCTCCAGCATCTTGTCTTGTTTTTCTAGCATTTTATCTTGCTTCTCTAACATGAGATCCATCTTTCCCAGCATTAAGTCCTGCTTTCCTAGCATCTTGTCTTGCTTCTCTAGTAACGCATCTTGCTTTTCTAGCATAGAACCTTGTTTTTCTAACATTAAGTCTTGCCTTCCTAGCATGCTTATTCCCGTATTTACAATTTTTACTAATTGATTGAGACTAAAACTTCTGTAGAATCCTTCTATCGACATGACGTTTCCATCGTAATCTTCATCAACAACGGCTTCAACCTTTGCGAATTCGGGGTAATTTGTTTTTGCAAATTTTATAAACGCTGTTACTTGTTTTTCTTCTCCTTCTATCAAAAACTCAACGTAGTTTTCAACGTTTCTTGCTTGAAACCCTTTTAATCCGAAAGATTCAGCGACCTCTAACAAGAAGAGCCGATAACCAACATCTTGTACTTTGTCTCCCTTTATTATGACTCTTCTCTTCATCACGTAAGTTCAAAAGAATATTCCAAAAACATGTATTTAAGCATATACTTTTTAGGAGTTTGTTTACTCTCACGTTTTCCGATTTAATGTTTTATTGGTTAATTTTTATAATAATAAATATTAGGCTGAACATTCAACCGAATTTTTTATTGAGTTTAAAGTACAAAATTTAACTTACGAAATGAGACTAAAACCCAGGAGCTTATTTTTTATCATTGAGCTAAGAAGATCTTGTGTGTATGTGTGAGTATGAATTGCGAAAACACGAATAACGTTAGGGAGTATTAAACTTAAAAAAATGCTTCCTATAAACTCTGTCTATCCTGAAACTGTAGACAATGAGGTTTGAGTACATTACAACGATAAATGAAGTCTAAAACCAAAGAAAAAAGTTAGAAGTTTTTGCTTAAGCCTGGAAGAACTCACTGGCTTAAGTTAGCGCTTCCAAATGAAATTATTTTTTGACAAAAACTAGAACCAAAGTAAATTAAATTGAGATATGTATCAGTCTTAAGACTATAGGGGGTTCAATTCCTTACAACTTTTCTCTAACTTATAAGTGCTGTTAAGCGTTTAAGCCTTTTAACCCTTTAAGTGGTACAAACACAACAGGTCCGAAATTATGAGTTCTAACTCTTCCACAGTCATCTTTCTCTACGAGTATTAAATCTTGGTAGAAGTTCAATGAACCTACTGGAACTATCATTTTTCCATTTTTCTTAAGTTTCTTTATGAGTTCTTCTGGTAAATTTGGAGCTGAAGCAGCAACTATAATTACATCAAACTCTATTTTAAGAGGTGGTTCTATGCTTCCATCAGCTACGATTATGTCTATGTTTAGTCCACGACCAATTCTTACTATACTTCTCCAAGCTTTCTTTGCTAAGTTTGGTAAGATCTCTAAAGTGTAGACATGACCAGAGCTGCCTACAATTTCGCTATAGACAGAAGCCATATAACCAGAACCGGTACCAATCTCAAGAACAGTCATTCCAGGTTTTAGTTCCGTCAGCTCGCACATCATTGCTACCATATGAAGTGCTGAAACTGTCTGACCTTCACCTATAGGTATTGGCATATCTTCATAAGCATAAGCTTTGTATTCTTCAGGAACGAACTCTTCTCTTGGAACATTTAGCATTGCCTTCAGTACTGCTTCTCTCTTTATTATACCTTCAGAGTAAAGACTCATTAAAACTTTTTCAGCAGATTTCCTCAACTTGCTTTTCGTTGACTAGGCTACAGCATGGCAGTTAAATCTTTTTACTGTGTAACGAAGTTATTTCATTGTTGTAAAAATAATTCATATTGTTGTAAAAAGTTTAGATTATTCTCTAATTTGTATTTTCGTTAGTTTGTTCAAAAATAATTGTCTCAGATAGATTTTGCCTTCATCTTTCACCTAACAGATCTTTCTCATAAGTCGCTTCTTTTTAATGTTGAATGCTGTTGAATGCTTGTCCTATGATAGCATACTCGTTCTTGCCTTAAAGGACGAAGCTTTCTTAGTATCCAAGCAAAATAAAACTCAGAGGGCAGAAAAATCCGGATATTGAGTTAAGAGCAAAAGATCTAGAAATTATGGTAAGCATAGAAAAATGTATTAAGAAAAACTATTAAAACGAAGAGCGGTTCACAATCAGGTTATTAAATTCAAAATAACCTGCTACTTCAAGCAAGTTTTATAAGCCTAGAAAGGAAAGACAAACACATGGTTCTAATCGTTAACAATACAGTAATTAACATTTTTAAAGAGCCAAGTATTAACTCAGAAAGAATAAGCCAAGCAAAGATTGGAGAACCGCTTGAAGAACTAAAGTTCGAAGGAGACTTCGTTTACGTAAGAAGTTTAGATAAATATGAGGGCTGGGTAATAAGAAAAGGACTTTCACATTATGACTCTATTCGTGATTTCTTTGGAGAAGTTGTGCTTACCTTTAAAGATCCTTTTTCAATAGTTGTTAGTAAGCCAACTTTTAGACCAATAATAGTTCCGATGGGAAGTTTTCTGCCTTTAGTAAGAAGGGAGAGAAAACAATTTGTTGTGAAACTTCCAAACGGAAATGAAGCGGTAAGCCTAAGAGGAGAACCTAGTAACTTCCGTAATGAACTTCCATTCAAAAAAGTTTTTAGACGAGAAAAAGTACTGGCAGTAGCAAAAAGCTTGCTGAATGTACCTTATCTTTGGGGAGGAACAACACCTTTTGGTTTAGATTGTTCCGGCTTTGTTCAGTTAGTCTACAGAGTTTGTGGTTACAACTTAAAGAGAGATGCACATCTACAGTTTAAGCAGGACGGCGAACTTGTAAGGCCTGAAGAAGTAAAAGCAGGAGATTTAGTATTCTTTTCCACTGGACATGAAAAAATTGATCACGTGGCTATGATTGTATCGAAAGAAGAAATAGTACATTCAACTAGGAAATACAACAAGGTGGTTGAAGAAGGATTAGAGCGATTAAAAAAATACATTGTTGGTTACAAGACTATACTTTAAACTCAAATTGTTGTAATTTAAGCTTAAGGTAAAAACTAAAGGAAGTATAGCTTGGGCCTATAGGCCTTAAGTTGACATTCTCAACAAAAGATAAAACTTCTCGAAAGCTCCTTTAATAGTACGTGATCTCAGTGAAGCTATATTGGAACACTCAAGCAGGAATTGTGATGAGACTAAAGAGATCAGTTACAAAGCCCAGTATTTTCAAAGCACGGTGGTACTTCTTTTCCAGTAAATGAAAACGCTAGAAAACTATATGCAGACGGGAATAAATTTAGAAGAATGATTCGATTTTTTCGTCAAGAATTTCAGATTTTAGCTTATAAGCAAGAGCTTTCTTTAAATACTGTATTGGAAAGAAGACTTAAACTTAGTATAGGACGTCCTCACTAGAGGAGCTAAAGAAGTGAATGGATAAATTGGATAAAGGTTAAAAAGTTAATAAAAATAAATTCCCCTTTAGTAATGTCTAAAGAAATGACCAACAATTCTGCTCAAAGACTGAAAGTTTATTACATAGGGAACGAACTAATAGAAGAGGATTCAATTCACATAAGAGTTTGCGAGAAGTTAAAAGGATTGCTTAATGACGTAGAATTTATTAGACTAAATGATCCTTTAGAACTTTTAGAAGTTAAAACCTTTCCAATAGTACTCGTTGATTCTGCACTAGGTATAAAAAGGACTATGGTTGTAGACTCTCCTCAAATGCTGCTAGACGAATCGATAGTATCCGCTCACTTCCTTAACTTAGCGTTCTGCATAAAACTATGCGCAACTATGAACAAAGACTTTAAATTTAAAGCAATATGTGTGCCAGCTAACATTAGCTTGGAAGATGCTGTGAATGAAGTTCATGTAAAACTTGAGGACATAAAAAGAGAACGCTAAGTTTTCATTGGTCTTTAAGTCTAATTAGAAGCACGAAAATTTTTCGTACTCTTGTAAGCTTCGCTGAATTCTTTTTCTAGTTCTTCGGCCCCTTGCAAGTATACAGTAGATAAATATAAGATAAGAGCATTAGCGTTGTGAAGCAGAGACCAAGTAGGAACCAAGCAATAATGGAACTAGCCTTAGATATTGAAGGTGCTTTACATGAGTAGGCCTTACTTGATGAGACTAACTGACATATCAAAAAGAGTTCATGCACTTATTAAATTGATATGAAAAAGATTAGCTCATAAATTAATTAGTGACATATAATAAGTATAAAGTTACACATTCACAAAAAATATTAAAAAATGTAACATAAGTTTCATGTACTTTCTAATAAGGCAAGAACAATAGGAATAGAACAGAAAAATGTTTATTAGTCTAAAATGCCTCCATCAAAGTAATAAACTTCTAATGTCCTTCTATTGCTCTTCCTTTTTCTTGGATTATTTCGGTGTTGCTTGCTTTATGTTCTCTTCACTGGACTTAAGTAAAGTTTAAAAGAGTTCAGCTTTGACTTTCTTTCCACTAAGAATACTTCCTTCGATTGCCTTCACAGCTGCTACAGGTTCAAACATTTCGTTTTCAGAAAGGACCCACTGTTTCTTGTCAAGCATTTCTTTAATTTTGATCATTCCATTTTTATAGCAACTTTCAATGTCAACCTTACTTGAGAAGTATGATTTTTTAGTCAGAATTTCTATCGAGAAAAGGTAAGGCATTTCAGGAGCAATCTTTATGGTCCCAATAAGTTTTTCATGAAGCAAAGTCGCAATTATATTGCCATTCTTTCTTATTGAATAAACTTCTTTTACTCCAGTTCCAGAGATTTCATTAAATATTTCTGTGCAGTGAATTCCATAAAAAATGAGTCCTCCGTACTCACTTTGCATATCTCCAGGACCCAATACACTTAAGAAAACTGGATCCTCTTTCTCAAAAATTTTCTTTAGCTCTTGAACAACGTTAGTAAATCTTAATGTTGAAAAACTTGTAAGAAGAACTTGATTTTCTTTGGCTAGATGAATTAATTTTCGTGCGTCTGAGGTTGTAGCAGCTATAGGCTTATCTACAAAAACTGGAACTTTATTTTCTATGAAAGGCTTGGCGTATTCTAAGTGAAGTCCACCGTGTCTAAACTCTATGAATGCAATATCAATTTTTCCGATCATTTCATTTATGTCTGAAACAATATTTTCAATTTTTCCTTTCTCTGCAACTTCTTTATTTCTTTTATCATCAAGGCCAAATAGGTGTGTTACTTTAAATCCTGGAACGTAGTTTTCGCCATCCACACCATTTGCAATTTGTGAAAAAACAACTGCATGAGAGTTATCAGAACCAACGATTCCTATTTTGTAGACCATGCACCAAGATAGATTGAGTCTCTTTATTAATTTTTTACTTTGGTTTTACGTCATAAAATTAGACTACAACCTACTACTTTTATGAAAGCTTTGCTTTTAAACCTAAAAATTTGGCTTAACTACTTCTCTAGAGATTGTGAACAAGTTTTACTAATTACAAACATTATTATGATACTAAGCTATACCTACTTTAACAAGAATTTAATTGAAAATCTTAGAGCGCTTTAAGCTACCAAGTTGTTAAAGGTTAACCCCCTACTTTCAATAAAAATTTATTTCACTGACAAACTAAAATAAGATGTGAAAAAATGATTATTATGCTTACAACTTCTAGAGGTATAGAAGACATCGTAGAGAAGGAAATTGAAGAAAAGGTTGGAGCTTTTAAAAATAGGAAAGACCTTGTGAATATGCCTGGTAGAGTTTTAGTTGAGCTAAATGAAGAATCAGTTTCGAAACTACTCGCCTTAAGGTCGGTATTTCATATAGTTAGGTTCATAACTTCCTTCAAAATTGAAAGCAGTAAGGAGGGACTTAGGACAATATACAACACATTGAGAAGTCTTAACCTCTCAGATGTGATCGAAGGTAAAAAGAAATTTAGAGTGACTAGCGAACGTTCTGGTAACCATGAGTTCACTTCACTTGACATACAAAGGGTAGCTGGACAAGCAATTGTAGACTCATGTGGGTTAAAAGTAGATTTAGAGAATTTTGATCTGGAGTTTACAGTTGATGTAATAAACGATAAATGCATAGTTGGATCAAGATTAACCAGAGAGTTGCTTCATAAAAGAGGCTACAGAATATTTAATCATCCTGCAGCACTTAAGCCAGTTTTAGCATATGCTATGGTTAGGTTAGCTAATTTAAGAGAAGGCGAAATGTTAGTCGATCCAATGTGTGGAGGAGGAACAATACCAATAGAAGCAGCCTATAGCTACAATGGAAAAATAAAAATTTATGGATTTGACAAAGTACTCAAGTACGTTATTGGAGCTAAAATGAATGCTGAAAAAGCAGGTGTGAATAACTACATAGTATTCGAAAAATTAGATTGCGCACTACTATCAAAAAGATTAAGCAGTATTGATGCAATTGTTACAAATCCACCCTATGGCGTTAGGATGACCCCAATAACAGGCATAGAAAGGCTTTATAGAGTATTAGTTTCGGAAGCTTATAAAGCATTAAGCAATAATGGAAAACTTATAGTAATAACATTAAAGTTTGGATTAATGAAGAAGATTTTGAAGAACTTGGGATTTATGGTATTAGAGGAACGTGCTACTACGCACGGGGGGCTTCATCCACATATAATAGTAGCAAAAAAGTAGGTCTATTATGGAAGTGATGAATTACTATTTTTACACGATAGAAGAAAAACTTAAGTATGGTTAATTTGAGACTTTACAAATAAGGTGCTTAAAATGAGCCCGGGCTGTGGAAAGAAAAAAGAAAAGAAAGAAAAAAGGGGAAGAAAAAAAGTAACTTAAGAAGGACATTTTAACTTTATTTTTTAGCTTTTCTTTAAAGTATTTATTTAACGTAATAAAAAGCTATACGATGGTATGACCTCCAAACAACCTGGAAACTCTTCTTTCCAATTATCTCATAAAAAGAGGCTTAGAAGAAAAACGTAAATGAAAATTTTTGAAAAACAGATAAAAAGATTCTTAAAATTTTGTCTGTTGAAAGCATGCGTAGAGTTTGGAATAAGAGTAGGAATTCTTAAAGTTTTCCTATATCTCTCGGAAGTTTTATATTCAGGACTTCTTTGCCAGGTTTCCAATCGGCAGGTATTATATCAAATTCTTCTGGTTTAGCAGGATGTTCGTAAATATACTTTAATCCCAAGAAAGCATTGTATATGTGGCTAACGTCTTTACCTAGACGATCATTGAAGGATGAAAGATATTGAACGACCCCATCAGGATCTATTATCACAGTCCCTCTTTTTGTCATACCAGTACTGTTGTTTAAAAAACCATACTGGCTTGAAATTTCTTTCTTTTGATCCTCTACTAAAGGATACTCAACTTTAGAAACTCTTGGAGAAGTCTTCCACCATACAACATGCGAGAATATCGAGTCGGTACTTACTGCTAGTATTTCAGCGTTGTTTTTTAAAAAGTCAGCGTAACGACTTTGAAATGCTTCTAGATCTGTAGCACAGACGAAGGTGAAGTCTCCAGGATGAAAAGTTAGCACAACCCATTTGCCTCTGTAGTCGCTTAATTTTATGTTTTTTATCTTGTTTTCTTTCGGGAAGAATGCTCTAGCTACGAAATCTGGTGCGGGAACACCAACTTCGATCATCTTCTTTCACTAATCATTCCCATTTAGTAGAGATTTATAAGCATTTGGTTCGATTATCGAACTAACGCACTACCAAATTCTTAGAAATAGCTACCAACAATTTTAAGATAAAGTAAGCTTTACAATAAAGTTTCAAAGTTCACAAAACTCTAAACTTAGTCTTTAAGCATTTGACACTCTTAACAAGAATAGGAAAACCGTTATAAGGTTAACAGGCCAATAAACCTATAAAGAAATTGAAAGAAGATAGAACCAACAGATGCCTTCACGAAGTGATTTATTCGATGTTGGTAGCTATTTCCACAGAAGGTCCAAAAAACATAACTTCGCTGTGTAGAATAGCTAATATTCCTGTGGATAGAGGAAAAATAGTTATAAATTTACTCATGAGGTCAGGAATTCTAGCAAGTTATGAGTACGAAAAAAATAGATATTACATAGTTACAGAAATTGGTTATGACTATTTAGGAACCTACAAACACTTGAAGGAAATTTTCGATCCATTCAAAAAGGATTAATGTAAGAAGCATTGCCAAAATAAAGTTTCAACTAAACAATATATTTTAGAATACAACACGTAATAAGATCTAAATTTAATGGTTTTTAGCAACTTATCTTAGTAAAGATTGTTGTCGTCTAGCACTATATTTTGGTCACTTAACAAGCAATTGTACAGATAGCCTATCTTCAATGTTAAACTTTTAAGCTTCTACAGGATAAGTTCCTTAAATTCTGATGATATTCTTTCTGTAACTTTTTCAAACGGAGGTACAGTTCTTACTAGTTGAGCAAGCTCACTCTTCCATATTTTTTCGCTTTCATTCAATCTTTTTATGAAATCCAGGTAACTGAAAGATAAGCCGTAATAATTCAATTTCTCGTTGATTAGCTTTAAATTTGGTTTAATTCCTTTTTGAATTAGGAAGAATACATCGTAGATGTCTCTTGCTCTTGATCTCGTAAAAATTGCTCTAACTTTTTCTGCTAAAATTTCTTCTTCTCTCATCACAACAACATCAAAAGCAGGCAATTCTGGATGATTCCAACCAATTCTTCTAACTATTGGCTCCAGAATGACTTTTTCTCTCAGACTTATGTCAACTACTATAAAACATAGTGTTCTTTCATCGCCAGTGTATAGAGGACCTTTTATCTTGAACCTTGTCTTGATGCTGTCGTTTCTTCTTTCTTCAAATTCAGCAGAGATCAAAAACCTTTCTAAGCCTGATAAAATAGTTTTGCTAAAGTCATCAGGAACTGCTGAGGTAAAATCTATATCTTGTGAAAACCTATCTAAATTGAAGCACTTATTTAGAGCTGTACCTCCCTTAAAAACAAGTTCTCTCCCATACTTTTGGTAAAGAATAAAAAGCATAATTGTTTGCACATAGTCTTTTTCTGCTTGACCAAGATTTAAACCTTTGATTTTTGCATATTCTTCTAACTCTTTCCTGTCAATCATATTTTATCCTCCACTTTTTATTTATATTCTTACCTAATTTTCCAAAAGGGTTTAAGTTAATGTAATTTCTGTCTCTTATGCTTACTACATCTGAAAGATCGATATTTTTATACTCTTCAAGGAGATATCCTAGTCTCTTGAGCAACGAAACATTCTTAATCCTTTTTGCGTACTCTTTTATTTTTTCTTCTTGCACTTTAATATTTTTTATTATTTCAACTATCTCTTCGAAGTTTCCAATAGTTTTTGGTTTAAGTAAGATATCAATTATTAATTTTTCATCTTCTACAATAAATATTGCAAAATTGTTTCTCATTTGTTTTAAATAGCCATAGAAGCCCCAAGAAGGTAAATTAATGAACTCTATTTTATTTTCATCAAAGGTTATATCTCTTTTATAAACGGTTGTTGCAAGCTGAATGGTCCTTGGAAGTTGTTCAGTATAACCTTTAATGCTAGCAGCTGTAAAGAACGAAATGTAGCTTGGATAAACGATGTTACATGCAATCACAAGCGCATCATTTACATAAGAGTATTTACCCTTTTCAATTCTTCGTACAAGGCCTCTCTTAAATAGTCTTTGCAGAAAGATACGTGCATAGGTCTTGCTTATGTTGAAGTTTTTTGAGACATCGTTGCTAGTTATTATTGGTCTACTTTCGATGAACTCAACTACTTCAATGAGCCTCATGTAGGTGTTAGAGTAGTTTCAGAAGAATATAAATCTTATTTTAATAGGAGATTTTATACAAAAATGTATTAAATTGAAAGAAAAATAAGATAGTCCTATTCTTTTTTAAAATTTTATAAATTCAGACTAAAAACTCATTTTAAATCACTTTTTAACGATTTAACAAATTCCAGTAACTTTGAAAGTAGTTTGTTCGTAGATTGAGAGGTCGAAAACAAGTTTTCAAGTATTTTTGATAATTTTGTTTTAAGTAGCAGTAATGGTAGCTTAGCTTGATTCTAAGAGTTAGAAACATATCTTTTCGGCGTTGGTATTATAGACCTATTAAAATATGCTTGATTCGCCTTAAACATTCCTCCATTTTGAAGAATTGTTTTTACTTTTCCTATCTGCTGTTTCCGATGAAGTAAAACTTAATAAGTTCCAAAGATGTTTAAATGCGGAGTTTTGATGTCTGAAATTGAGGAAAAGATTGACGAATGCATAGCTGAAATAAAACCGTACAGAATGTACTCCTCGGAAGTAAACAATGCAATAAAAAGCTTAGAAACGCTTAAGGAACAGTTGAAAAACATCACAAAAGAAAATATTGATGAGGTCATAAGGAGTGTGGAAGAAGGATACAGGGGTAGCTTAGCGTATGCAAGCTATATCCCTAAGACAGTTGAGAACCTTAAGTTCATAAAGGAATACCTTGAAAAGAAAAAGGCTGAAGAATACTAAATACTAAATCAAAGCATACTTCTTTCCTAGAAGCATGAACTGAAGCAAAATATTAAAAAGGAGAACAAATAGAGCTAAGTTATGAATGAAGTTAAGATAAGTATTATAGGAGCGGGTAGCGCAGTATTCTCATTAAATCTCGTTAGAGACATAATTTTAACACCAAATCTTAATGGGAGCACTATTAGCTTAATGGACATAAACGAGGAACGACTGAATGCAGTATATTTGTTGGGAAAGAGATATATTAATGAAGCTAACGCTAAGTTTAAGTTCGAGAAAACAACAAATAGAAGAGAGTCGTTGAAAGATGCTGATTTTGTTATTAATACTGCGTTGGTGGCAGGTCATGATAGGCTCAAAAAAGGCTGGGAGATAGCAAAGAAGTATGGCTACAGATTTGGAGGGAGTTTTCATGTAATGCACGATGAAGCATTCTGGATAAATTTCTACCAATTTAAGCTATTTGACTCAATTTTAAACGATGTTCTAGAAGTGAGCCCGAACGCGTGGTATGTTCAGCTTGCAAATCCAGTACTTGCAGGCATTACATACCTAAGTAGAAAGTACAAAAAAGTTAAGATCGTTGGGTTGTGCCACGGCTTTACTGGAGTTTACCACCTTGCTGATGTTCTTGGACTTAAAAAAGAAGAGATAAGTTTTCAAATTCCAGGAGTTAATCACTTTATTTGGTTAACTCATTTTTATTACAGGGGAGAAAATGCATTTCCAATTATAGACGATTGGATCAGAAAAGAAGCTACAACTTACTGGAAAAAATGTTATCCAAGTTGTGACTTAGGACCGAAAGCTATAGACTTGCACCAAAAATTTGGAGTATTTCCAATTGGAGATACATGCACACCGGGGGGAGGTTCTTGGCCTTGGTGGTACCACATAAACGAAGAAAATGAAAAAAGATGGAACGAAGATCCAAAGGCATGGTGGGAAAGTTATTTCGCGCATGGTAAAAGAAGAGTGGAAGAGTTAATTAATTTGTCAAAAGATACTTCAGCTAGCGTTTCTAATCGCTTTCCATTGAAAAAATCAAACGAAATAATTGTTCCTCTAATAGAATCTATAGTTTGTGACATACCGAGGGTTCTTCAAGTTAACATTCAAAACTCAAATAACTTTGTTCCAGGTATACCCTCAAACTTTGAGGTTGAAATTCCAGCACTCGTGAGTAAGAAAGGAATCCAAGGAATAGAAACAGAAGGATTACCTAAGCCTTTAACAATGTACGCTATTAGAGATAGAGTGGCTCCTGTTGAAGTTGAACTTGAGGCTTATGAAAGTAAGAATAAGGAATTACTGGTAGAACTTTTGATGATGGATCCGTGGACAAAATCTAGAGAGCTTGCAGTTAACTTTCTAGAGGACATACTAAGCTTACCTTATCACGAAGACATGCGTAAGCACTATAAGTAGTATAAAATTTAAAAAATGGAAGCCTACTGACCAATCTATTCTAAGCAATGTAGCCTAACAAGTTTAAGCTGGAGTTTAATGAAGTTGAGAGTAGTTGTTTTATATCTTTTGAAGTTTGAAAAAGACAAGGTTAAAAGATTCAAGTTGATACTACACATAGCTCGAATATTAAAAAAGAAAAACAAACTTATAGTATTAAATGAACTAGAAAAGAAAAGAGTTTCTTAAACAAAGTAAACTTAAATAATCTTAAACGTGCTATCTTAAGCAAGGAAACCGTACAATGAAGAACAGTTATAAAGGAAGCAGAAAAATTCATTTTGATTATCATACACCTCCTGATTTTCGAGAAGTTGCGAGTGGTTTTGAACCTGAAATTTTAATGAAAGATTTAGCTGAGGTTGGTTGCGAACTTATAAACTTCTTCGTTAAAGATTTATTTGGAAATTGCTACTGGGATACAAAAGTTGGGCATAAACATCCGTACTTAAAAAGAGACTTACTAAAAGAAGTTACTGAGGCTTCTAAAAAATACGGAATTAAAGTAGTTGCATACTACAATGTTATGGATTTGTACAATGTTCAAGTTCATCCAGAATGGAAACACAGAGGTTGTAAAGAAGTACAAAATTCAGAAGGAGACTACGTTTGTTTAAATAGTCCATGGTTAGAAAAAGTGCTTTTACCTGAGCTAAGAGAGATATCAAGTTATGAAATAGATGGAATTTTCTTTGATTTTCTTTACTTCCATCAACCATGTTTTTGCAAATGGTGCGAACAAAAATTTTTAAGCGAATTTGGTTACGAAATTCCAAAAGATACGAAAAGTAAAGAGTGGCAAGCGTATACAAAATGGCTGAGGAAAAGGGGAAGTGAAACAGTAGAGAAAGTGTGTAAAACTATACACGAAGTTAACCCAAACATTCTCGTTGGTATAAATTGGGCTTACGTTCAAAGACAACCAGAAAGACCACCCGACAGTGTAGGATTCATTACGTTAGACATTAATGAAACTGATTGCGCATCGTTAAATGCAAGTTACTACGCAAAGTATCTTAGAATGCTCAATAAGCCTTTTGATATAATGACAACAAGATTTTTACATTGGTGGGGGGATTGGTCGCTAAAGCCAGTAGTAACGATGGAACATGAGTGCGCAACCATATTAGCTAATGGAGGATTATGCATAATTGGAGACCACTTTTACATTAATGGAAAACATGAAAAGGAAGTGCTGAGTAGCATTTCAAGAGTTTTTGATTTTATATCTAAAAGAGAAAGAATACTCGATGGTGCATCTTCAATTCCATTTATAGCAATACTACATGCAACTGAGAACAGCTACGTCAAAGGAAATGGAATACTTGCGGATGAAACATCGACAAGAGGAGCTCACAAGCTACTTCTGGAGTGCAACTTTCACTTTGATATTCTAAATGAAGAAAGATTAGCTAACAACATAAGTGATTATTCTTTAGTTATAATTCCAGAGCAAATGAATTTGCCTGAAACCTTAATAGCAAAAATAAAAGATTACGTCAAAAAAGGAGGTAAGCTTTTACTTAGCTATGATAGTTCAGCAGAAGAAGTACTTGAAGCTCAATGGATCAATGAACTGTTAGGAGTAAGCTTAAAACATAAAGAGAACTCAAAACTTGGTTACATAGTTCCTGAAGTTTTAGCTTTACAAAAAGATCTGCCAAAGATGCCGATATTTTGTCGCTCAAATTTTGTAAACGTTGAAGAAAAAACAGCAAAAACTTTGGCATCAAAGCTAGAAGCATACGTTATAAAAACTTCTAAGCAAGGTTGGGAAGAGTGGCTAGGAGCTGGTGTAGGTTCGCCGATATTTGACAAAAAAACTCCAATCGTAACTGCTAACAAATTTGGTAATGGGGAAGTGGTTTTTGTAGGATGCGAAATTTTTAAGTCATACTTCGAATACAACGACTGGACGTTAAAAACTATAGTTAGGAACGCAATAAACTTGCTAATTCCAGAAAAAATAATAGAAGTAAGCTCACCATATCCTTTAGAAGTAACCTTACTTAAGAAAGAAGAAAGCTATCTAATTAACTTGATTAATTGGCATTCCGAACGAGCATACAAGGCGCCAATCAGAGCTGAAAACCTTTCAAGAATGAACAACGTGGCGGTAACCTTAACTTTAGATAGAGTACCAAAGCAAGTTATTATGCATCCAAATGATGAAGAACACAAGGCCGAATGGCAATGGAACAGCAACAAACTAAAAATTAGAATAAGTGGACTTCATGTGCATTCGATACTAGAAATAAGAACTTAGCAGATAGCGTGTCTTCAAAGTATGTCCTAAAGAGTACATTAAAGACTTTATACAGGTTATGTTAGCACCCTTAGTTTGCTATTCTTTTGATAAGAGAGCAGTTATCGCCTCCCCAAGTGGGAACACTTTTCCCTCATCAAAGTCTTGCACCCCGCTTTCACCTATGTTTATGAAAGAAACAAATGGAGTAGGAGCGTCTAAAGCTTTTTCAAGAATTACTGCTTTTGTAATGTTGCTTATATTTGTTGAAGATATTCTGATTATAGACTTCGCCATGTAAGCTAGATGTTGTCCTCCTATAAAACCATAGCCTATTGCTCCAAAAGCACCTTCAATATCCTCTATCGGTTTCCCAGACTTAGCGTTGTTCAACAAATCCTCTTTTTCTTTTGAGCCTATTTTTTCACTGACACCACTTTTAGTCCAAGTAGTTACTAAGACTACAGCGTCATATGAACTTGCAATCTTCAGTAGGGAGTTAATTTCTATCGATAGCTTCCCCTGCAGTTCTCTTGCCTTAGCTGCAAGGTAAGTTGTAGGAACTTCAAGTAACTGAGAATGGTAGTATGCAACCATAGAGTCAACGATTATTACCTTTGGATTCCAGTCATTACTTTCAATATCCTCGTCTATGGTCTTTGTTATAATTTTATGCTGCTCGGCCATAGAGGTAGCTTTGTAGACCTTTGTATAGCTTAACCCTCTAGCACATTTCCTTTTCTCAAGTATTTGCCTTAGCCTTTCTTCAGACCAACCTTGTTCGGCATCTACTACTATTGCTTCTCCTTCCTTACTTATAAAGTCAGGAATTACGGACATCATCATTGTTGTCTTTCCAACTCCAGGCTTTCCATACACTAAGTTTAACGAACCAATCTTAAAGCCTCCAAGAAGTAAATTGTTTAATGCTTGAATACTGGACTTTACTTTCATTCTTTTTCACCTTCAAGTGAAATTATTTTCTTTCCTTTTTCACTTAATGCAACTTTTATTCCGCTTTCAGTTTCTACAGGAGTTAAGTACCTTAACCTGATCATTTTGTTAATAATTACGGGCACATTCTTACCATAAGTTGAGCCTACTTTTGAAATCAACTCATTAAAACCTATTGACTCCTTTGAAACTAACTTTATAATTTCAAAGACGATATTTGCTTTGTTTCCAAAGTCTTGTTCAAGTAAACTTATGACGTAGCTTAAGTTTTCTTCCTTTGATAGGTATTCCATGTAGTTTGAACTTGAACTTTTTAGCCTATATTCTTTAATTACTTGACCTTCTAACGAAAATGTTGCAAAGTAATCTTCATTATACGCTGAGTAAACGTTAACTTTAAACTCTCTTGAAACAGTATTACCATTAAAAGTGATATGTTCCTTAGTCTCAAGAATAATTCTAACTAAATCTTTAATGAAGAGTGGCAAATTTTCTTTATTATAAGTTATTAGCATCAGTTTAAACCCAAGATTAACTAAGTCGAGAAGCTCATAGATAATTTGAAGCTTTGAGTTTGTGCTAACTTTGTCAAGTCTAAAGTAAAGTTCGGGGTAGTTTATTGCCACTAAGGTAAGTTTTGGTTGCCAAAGCTCCTTTATTCTAATCAAAGTTAAAAAAGCAAGAAGCGTTGCAACATCTTGAAGCTTTACGTCTTCTAGACTAAAAATTACATCCTTGTCCTTTAACTTAGAAAATTCTAGGTTTTCTCTTGCAGAAAGGTTCTTGTTAGCTTCTCTTAGTAGAATTTCAAGACCATCAAGCTCATCTTCCGTTATTTCAGAAGATAACGCAACAGCAGAAAGCTCTTCTGAGTCACTATAATTGTAAACCTTGTTCGAAGTTGAAAACCTTGCTTCATTTCTTCCCATGGCATAGGCCGAAATCGTTAAAATTCTATGCAAGTAAGTTTGATCTTTACTAAAACTCTTCAGAGGATTTATTCTATACTTATTTAAGTTAATTATTGTAATACTACTTGTTTTGTTGCGAATAGGGATAAGTTGACCAGTTCGATCGATTGCTACTATGTTTAAGTTCATTTCTTTTATTTTTTCCAGCGTGGCTACTGCCAGCTCGCAACAAGCCGGCCCTACGACCAAAATTCCATCCTCAAGCATGCTTAATGGAAATTTTAAGTCATCAAACTTCATTTTTGTCACCTCTAAGTAAAAATAAAAGACCATCTTTTTTGTTATACAAAATTATACTTTCGTTAAAGGGTTCTAGACTCTCGAAACCAAGGTAGTTACTTAACTTCTCTAAATGCCTCGGCACTGAAATTACTACATTACTTATCTCATTTTCTTGAAAATCTTTTCTTATGAAAATCATGAGATCAGCCTTATTTCTCGACTCGTCTTTTGTATTTATTGAAAATGTTGCTTTAGTTGGGAACAACTTAGTTTTTATAAAATTTATAGGTGGATTTCTCCCTAGTTCAACCCATCCAACTTTTTCATTTATTTTCTTAAGCTTATGTAAGTTAATTTTTCCTTCTTGATCTAGGATTACTAGTTTGCCTTTGCTATAACTACTCGGTATTTGAACTTTTTTCTCTTCAACTGGCAAGGTAAGTGAAGGAGGACTTGGCGAAGCTTTCTCATAAATTTCGCTAAGAATTAGTTCGCTATTAATTGCTTCACCGCGTACTCTTTTAGTAGTTTTAGCGCCAAGGTTGTGGGGATTTTCAGAGTACTCATAAATTAACTTAACAAAGTTGCCTTCCTTGTATGCAATGAACTTTCTTGTTCTAATTATTTGCTCAACTAGATTTAAGTCTTCTTTATATGTAACATTGAATTCAAGATTTTTTACTTTTTCTTTGAATGAGCTAACTTTTTTCTTTAGCTTTGACTCGTTGTATACTTTTTCCAATCTAGGAAAGTTTGAAACAGCTATTAAACTTCTGTTCATATTTATTTTGCTATGCGCTACAACAAGTGAAAGTATTGCTACAAAGAACGGAAGTGAAACTAAAGAGATCCCAAGCTTAAGCTCTGTAAGACAAGCTAAAGTATAAATTAAATTAGAAACCAATACACTCTTGTACAAGTTATAGCTTGAAGAGCCACTAATAATTACTGCGCCCATCGTTGAAAGTGTTGGAAACAGAGAAAACTCTTTTCGGGGAAAGATTGCATTGGCAAAAGAGTTTGCAATTACTCCAGTGATTATAGCAACTACTGATTTCTTTAATACTTCTCGCAACTTCATGTGTTAAAACAACAGTGCTCGTGAAGATAACGTTTTTGGGAAAAAAATCACTTTTTTACAAGTAAAAAGACTGTTTTACTTAGAAGACGCTGGAAAAATGTATTATGCATAACAGGAATAATCTTCCAAAAGAGTTTTTAACTCTACAAAAAGTTCAGCCCACGGTGACAACAAAAGTGAGAAAAACTCAAAGGTTTGATACAGTTTGCGTGCATGGACATGAGTATAGCGATTCAAAGCTGGGAACATTTAAGGTGCCTATTTTCCTAACAGCAATTTTTGAACAACCGGAAAGAGAAACCGGTGAAACTAGAAAAACTGATAGAGGTACTGAGCTAAAATATTCAAGAGAAGAGAATCCAACAGTTAAAGCCTTAGAAAATTCTCTTGCTAAACTAGAAGGTGCTGAAGACTCTTTGGCATTTAATAGCGGTATGGCTGCCATATCGACTCTTTATTTTAGCCTTTTAGAGAATGGTTCAAAAATAGTTGTACCTCTTGAATCATACAGTATAACTACGCAGTTAGCTGAGGAATTGTCAAAGTTTGGGGTAAAAACTGTAAAAGTATGGCCAAGTACAGAAACGATTATTGAAGCCATAGACAAAGATACAAAACTCGTTTTTGTAGAAACGATAACAAACCCTATGCTAAGAGTCGTGAACATTGATGAGATTTCGAAGGTATGTCAAGAAAAGAACATTCCTTTAGTTGTAGACAATACGTTTGCAACCCCTATAATTTTTAAGCCATTGAAACATGGGGCTAAAGCTATTGTACATAGTACTACAAAATATATTGCAGGCCATAACGACGTTATTGGTGGGGCCTTGGTAGCAGACAAAAAAACAATCGTGGAGAACTTTTGGGAATGGAGAAGAAAACTTGGAAACATAATGCAACCCTTTGAAGCCTTCTTAGTTTTAAGAGGAATCAGCACGCTTTCTGTAAGATTTGAAAAACAGTCCCATAACGCTCTAGAAATAGCAGAGTTTCTTAAAGAACATTCAAGAATTCTTGATGTTAGGTATCCTGGACTTAAAGACGATGAGTCGCATAGTACTGCTAGCAAGCTTTTCGAAAAAGATATTTATGGAGGAGTTGTAACCTTTAGGGTAAAAGATGGAAAAGAGGGTGCCATTAAGGTTCTCAGGAAAGTAAACATCATAAAGCCAGCTCCAAGCTTAGGAGGAGTTGAAAGCTTGCTAACTTATCCAGTAATAAGTGCTGCAAAACTTATTACACCTGAAGACCGTAAAAAGTTGGGTATAACTGAAGACGTTTTAAGATTGTCTGTGGGCTTAGAAGACGTAGAAGACTTAAAAGAAGACTTGAATCAAGCTCTACAGTAACTGCCTAAGGTAAAGCTTACGTTTCGTTACAATCTTAAAGGAGCTACATAAAAATTTTAAAGTAAGCATTTTCTTAAGAAGATCTGCAAATGAGCTTAACACTAGTTGTACTTATTAAACAAGTTCCAGATATTACAAGAGTAAGATTTGATGTAGAAAAAGGTAGAATCGATAGAAGTTCAGCTGAAGCAGAAATAAACCCGTTTGATTTACACGCTTTAGAGGCTGCAGTACAAGTAAAGGAAAAGCTAGGAGGCACAGTTGTAGCTATAAGCATGGGTCCGTCAAGTGCTGTAATAGCTTTGAGAGACGCCCTTGCTCGAGGCGCTGATGAAGCAATTTTGTTAGAAGACAAGAAATTTGCCGGAGCCGACACTTTGGCAACTTCTTATACTTTAGCTGGTGCAATAAAAAAGCTTGGAAGCTTCAGCATTATTTTTTGTGGAGAAAAAACTGTTGATGGAGATACTGGGCAAGTAGGAGCTGAAGTTGCAGAGTTTCTTCAAATCCCACATATGTACTACGTTTCAAAGATAAAAGAGGTCACAGAAAATAAAATTGTTGTGGTATCAGAAATGGAGGATAAGTCATACGTTATAGAATGTGACTTTCCTGTATTAGTGAGCGTTACAAAAGATGTTAACAATCCTAGGCTTCCAACTTTAAGAGAAAAGCTAAGAGCTATGAAAACTGAGGTAAAAATTTGGCATGCTGAAGACCTAGCCAATGTTTTAAACTTGAACAAAGTTGGCTATGTAGGCTCTCCAACTGTAGTAAGTAAAATTGTAGTACTGAGGGAGAAAGAAAGAGGAGGAAAAGTATTCACGAACATGAACGAAGGTGTTAAAGTTGTTCTGGAAGAATTAGCTAGGAGGGGATTAGTATAGATGATAAGTGAGAAGAAGGTAATGATTTTCGCTGAACAAAGAAAAGGAAAAATTCACCCAATTTCTTTTGAACTTCTTGGAAAAGGTAAAGAAATTGCAGACAAACTGAAAGCAGAGCTTTCAGCAGTAATTTTAGGATATAACATTAAAAGAGAAGAGCTTACGGAACTGATCTACTATGGTGCAGATAAAGTCTATTCATATGATCACCCAGTGTTTGAATATCCTGATGTAATACAGTATAAGCACAATATTGCTGAACTCATACAACAAGAACGCCCCGAAGTATTTCTTGTTGGAGCTACACATTTTGGAAGATCTTTAGCACCGAGGATTGCAGCTTCGATTAATACTGGTCTAACAGCAGATTGTACAGACCTGCAAGTAGACGAAAATGGAGAACTTATTCAGATACGCCCGGCATTCACAGGAAATATTTTAGCTTACATAAAGACTAAGACAAGACCTATAATGAGTACTGTAAGATATAAAGTAATGCAAAAAAGTAAAAGAAACTTAGCAAGAAAGGGCATGATCGTAGAGATGAAAACTGAAATTGCTGAAATAAGAAGTCCAAGGTTTATAGAAAAAGAAGGAAAGAAAAAAGTAGACATAACGGAAGCTAAAGTCGTAGTTGCAGGAGGTAAGGGACTTGGATCACCTGAAGGGTTCAAACTTCTCGAAGAGCTAGCAGACCTTCTAGGAGGGGTAGTAGGAGCAAGTAGAGGTGCTGTAGACAAAGGATGGATTGGAAAAGAACATCAAGTGGGCTTTAGCGGAAGTACGGTAAAGCCAAAACTTTACATAGCATGTGGAATCTCAGGAGCTCCTCAACATCTTGCAGGAATGAGAGACTCTGAGATTATAGTTGCTATAAATTCTGATCCGTCAGCACCAATACACAAGGTTGCAGATTACAGTATCATAGGAGACCTTTATCAAGTTGTTCCACTGATGATAAAAGAAATAAAAACCACTAGAGGTGAAAAAAGTTGATGAAAGAAGTAATAATAAGAGAACTAGAAGAAATTGTTGGAAAGGATTTTGTGATAACTAAGAAGGAACAGATAGAGAGCTACCTTTTCGATGAAACGAGCATACCTGTAAGGCCAAAACCAGCATTAAGCTGTATAGTAGTTAAGCCAGAGAACAGTGAACAAATCTCAAGAATATTAAAGCTAGCTAATCAAAAAAGAATTCCAGTTTACCCTAGAGGTGGCGGTACAGGTCTCGTTGGAGGAGCAGTTCCAACAAAAGATGGAATAGTAGTTTCCCTAGAGAGAATGAAGCACATCGAAATTGACAAAGATAATCTCGTAGCAGTTGCTGAAGTGGGGGTAACTCTTGGAGAGCTTCTAAGGGCAGTAGAAGAAGCGGGACTTTCGTTTCCACCTCATCCCGGAGATGAGGGAGCTCAAATTGGAGGACTTGTAGCCTGTAATGCTGGAGGGGCTAGAGCAGTAAAGCACGGAGTAATGAGAAACTTTGTTAAGGGAATAGAAATTGTGCTTCCAACAGGAGAAATTCTTAGCCTTGGAGGAAAGCTTCTAAAAGATAACATGGGGTACAACTTAATGCACCTTATAATAGGGAGTGAAGGTACACTTGGAATAATTACAAAAGCAATTATAAGACTATGTCCAAAAGCAGAGTACACATTAACTCTCGTTTTACCATTTAATTCAAGACATGAAGCCTTAAGTGTTGTTCCAGTAATTTTAACAAAAGGCATATCGCCACTAGCTTTAGAATACGTTGAAAGAGAGCTAATGGAAAAGTCTGCAACGCATTTGGGAGAAAAATGGGATATTAAAGGTAAAGTTTTTCTTATTGTAATTTTATCGGGTACGCAAAACGAAGTGTACGGTGAAGCAGAAAAAATAGATCAAATATGTAGTGAGAATGGAGGTCTAGAAGCATATGTTGCTGAAAGACAGGATGAACAGGAAATAATATTAAAGATAAGAAGCAATATTTACACTGCACTAAAAGAAGAGTCTGGGGATATTTTCGACACTACGGTTCCACCATCAAAAATTGGAAGACTTGCAGATGAAATAGACAAAATAGCGGAAAAATATTCAGCGTATATTCCAATTTATGGCCATGCTGCAGACGGAAATTTACATGCGCATGTGATGAAGAAAGATATGGACAAATACGAAAGGATAAAATCTGAGATTTACGAAGCAACTGTTAACCTTGGTGGCGTGATAACGGGAGAACATGGCATAGGAAAGATTAGAGTAAAGGAGCTTTACAAGTTTATGCCACATAAAAGCATCGAGCTAATGAAGGGAATAAAAAGACTTTTTGACCCCAACAACATACTAAACCCAGGTAATGTTTTAAATGTTGAAGAAAGCTAAAATGGTACTTTATGAACAGTTAGTAATTAAAGTTTCAAACAACAAAAACTAAGATTAAAGCGTTGAATATAGTTGTAAGAAGAGCTTCTAAGGAAGACGCAGAAGGTTCTGCTAATCTAATTTTAATTTCTGCGCCATCTCTTTTCCTAACGATGTTCGGCGATGAAGCAAAGCAAACTATAAAATATTTGTTTGTTCAAAATAAAAACTTGTTTAGCTTTGAACATACTTATGTTGCAGAAGTTGAAGACAAGGATGCTGGGATCATTTTAGGGTATAGCTATGACGCGAGAATAAAAGAGAGCATAAGAACAGGAAGGTTGCTATTAAACCACAGTAGCTTAAAATTTATAACCAAGTTTCACTCATGGGTGAGCCTGTATTCTGTCGGAAATATTTCTAGAGATGAGTACTACATAAGCAATTTAGCAGTTTATCCAGAATACAGAGGACTCGGTATTGGAACGAGGCTAATTTATGAAGCCGAGAATGAAGCGAAAAAGTGTGGGCTAAAAAGAATAGCACTAGACGTAGAAATAGATAATGAAAAAGCAATAAACTTCTATAGAAAACTTAAGTATAGAATCTCCAAAAACTTTGCTGTGAAACTAAACAACAAAACTTTTTGTTTTTTCAGAATGTGTAAAGAGCTATTGGCAGTTTATGACCAATTTTAAATTTAATCTCTTCTTGGAAGTTCTCTAGATAACGTGCTTATTTTTTCCGATTTACCAATGTATGCTGAGGGGTCAGCTTTTAATTCTTTTGTGTATTTTACTTCCATTACTTCAGCTTCTCTACCAATTGTAACTTCTTCACCTTCAACGTACTCAACTTCAGCTTCTCTTTCGATAATAACTTTACCTCCGATAATCTTTTCAACTTCAGCTTCTCTTTCTACTATCACTTCATTTCCAACTATTGTAGCTTCAACTACCGACTCCTTTCCAATTCTAACTTCTTCAAACATCAGCTCATCAGCAATGGCTTTTCCGGAAACTCTAAGTTTTTGACCAACAGCACTTTTTGCTTGTAAAGAACCAGAAACGTAAAGTTCTTTTGCATCTATCTTTTCATTAGCCTTAATAGAACCTGAGACGTTAATCGTACCAGCTTTCACATTACCATCTACGCTCAAAGAACCACTAATTTTTACTTCTTCGCTTTCTAGCTCTTTGATTTTTGCTGAACCTGAAACTAACACCTCTTTAACTTTAACAGCACCTTCAATGCTAGCGGAACCACTTACATTTAGCTCTCGACCTTCTGCGAGACCTTCAAGCTTCAATGAACCACTAATGGAAATCCTACCAAATTTTATTGGTCCTATAAGTTTTAGGCTTCCACCAGATTCGATTTCTTCGATTTCCTGCATTCTTATCTCGTGTTTTTAGTGTAACGTAACTATTTAAAGCTAGCTCACAAAATGTTACTTATATTTTACTTTTTACGAGCTAATAAAATTTGTTAGTTCTTAAGAGTATAGAATTTTAATTAAGTCCATTAGTACCCTAAGTCTAAGGGAAGTAGTATTATGTGATAATCCGTTTCGGAAGGATTTCTTTCTAAGATAACAGTGACTCTACAGATCCTCTCTGAATTCTTGCAATCAACGCAGTATCCAAGAGTAACGCATGGATTTTTTGTTCCAATTCTTTTGTTGTTCATCACTGCAGCCAAATTTTTAGCTCTGTACAAAGCTTCATCAAGATTTTTCGCCAACTTATTTTTCCCTACCACAACAATTACTTTTCTAGGACCAAAAATCATAGCAGCTACTCTATTTCCAACTCCGTCTATACAAATCAGTTTTCCATCATACGTTATCGCATTTACACTTGTTAAGAATACATCGCAACCCATTTCTTTCCTTCTGATCTCTGAAATATTTTGAGCAGGAGCATCAATCCAATGATGAACTACTACGTTTCCACGTTTCTCCAGTTCTTGAAGTATGCCTATTTCTCTTATAGTGACAGACCCTCCAACACCAACTTTTTCATTAAAAGCTATCAGCTCAAGAATTCTTTTCCTCGCATCCTCTATACTTTGAGCAACGTATGATTGAAAGCCGTTTTGCTTCAGAGCTAAAGCCACTCTCTTCAGTAGCTCAGAGTAGTACCAATCTTTAGCTTCTAGCATAAAAACTACTTTTCTGCTACTTATAAAAAGCTTTATGTCTTTAAAGAGAGACTGTCAATCTAAACTTCTTGAAGATCCTTCTAAATACTTTTTAATTAAACTTAATCTTTTCAAGTGAGAATAACTACTAATGGTAGAATGGTTAAAAAAAGCGTAGTTTAAGCTCTAGCCTCTTGATTTAAGGAATATGTCTCGCTACTTGATAGTAAGCTGCAGGTATGCTACCCCACTTTGATGTTCCCCTAAAGATGTCGTAGTAGTATCCATTAGCTCCCCAAAACTCTGCTACCAAATCCATTGCAGTTGTATCGCTGTACTTTACATCTACAGAGAAAATTAGAGTAACGAGTACTAGAGGAGGAAATTGAAACACAGTAGCTGCATCTTGAATGAATTTGCCTACTGGAACGCTAACAGTAAAAGAACTCCTAGAACTTGTACCATCAGTATACATTATATTAGAAGCTTCTACCCCTTTGCCTAATGCAGTAGTTATTAAATTATAATTTACACTCGCTTCGTCATCTCCTTTTGAGTTGTTCATTGTAGAAGGATCAAAACTTGCCCAGTATGCCTTGTACTCTTCATCATGCTTAGTACCATCAGGATTTAAGTATACCCAATGCTCAATTCTATGAGTTGCAACCATTGAAATATAGCCAGTGCTGGAATAACCAATACCAGAAGTAATCCAACCTGAATCTTTGTTGCTAGATTTTCCAAAATAACCGCCTATATTCCAAGAACCAATGCTAGTCCAATAAGTATCGATAGAAAGAGTAAGTAACGCTCCACTTTTATAGTGCGCCAGAAGAACTATTTGACTTGATGAATCAGTAGTTCCCTTCATTATGTTCACTCTTATGTTTTCTTCGTAAACTTTGTCGAGGTATGAATACTGCATGTAGTAAGATTCTTTTTTTCCTTCTTCTTTCTTAGCAAATACTATTAAATTGTTTTCTTTACTTACTTCTCCT
>Ga0080004_1120038_pt1 | contig 32909 bp, 36 predicted proteins | sample WasSprMetagenome_FD_69207 | JGI IMG/M metagenome (GOLD analysis project Ga0080004, IMG submission 69207) | Sulfidic aquatic microbial communities from Washburn Spring, Yellowstone National Park, USA - WS (SPADES assembly) (version 2) | ecosystem: Environmental > Aquatic > Thermal springs > Hot...
GTAAGGAAAGGAGTTGCATTGAAGGAAGAAGCCGAGTTTGGTATAGCAGTATGAATGTATGGATGTGTGATAAAATTGCAACCTCACTTCCTTCTCAGAAGAGTCTCTGAAGGACTAGCCTTCTCATTGTCCTCTTCCTCATTGAAGGGTGTTCCCCTCGATTGTTCAAAGGCTCTAATCATTGCTCAGGCGAGTGAGCTTATAGAGTCAGTATAGCAGTTTCCTCCCTCCCTCTCTCGCCTTTTTTGGATATTAAATTCATTAATATCCAAAGGCAAGAGAAAAAAAGAGGGGGGAGTAAGGGGATGGCAAAAATCAAAGAAAATCATTGAAAATCTCTTAGCTTAGGCTCATGGTAGGAATACCTACCACTTCGCCTTTCTCCATGAGTGAGCATAAAGCCCTCACTCATGGCTTCTTTTTTTTAAAAAACTCCTCATAAACGAGGAGACCTATTGGTCTATCCAATAGGATTTTTTCTCCTTTAATTAAGTCATTAATCTTTTACAGATTTCTTTTATCCCTGTAGTAAGAAAGCCTTACTACAGTTCACGTTTTTCATAAAAATATTATTAAAAACTTTTTTATAAGTATTTCATTAAAGATTTGTTATATGGTACCATCATGGTACTATGTTTATAAAGTATTTATATAACTTTATTTAATATAAAATTATGGAATCATGGAATAAAGAATATAGATTAAGATTTTCAGAAGATGAAATAAATATTTTTCAAAATTGTTTAAAAGAATATATCTTACATAATTATAAGAAAATGTCAATTAGTGAATTAGGAAAACATTTAAGATTATTAATTAAAATTATTACATTAGATAGAAGATTCAGAAGAAAATTTGAAAAAAGAATAGATAAAATAATTGAAGAATTAAATAAAGGAAAAGTAAAAAATGCAGAAAGAATTATTAATGGAATAATAAAAGGATATAAAAAAATGAGAGAGAAAATAATTATTGAAAAGCTTGATATAGTAGAAAGAAAAACATTTGAATTATTATTAGAAAATAGATTTGAAACAGAAGAAGAATTAAAAGATTATTTCTTTTCATTTTATTCTTCTCAAGGGTCGTCAAAAAATAAAATGAATAAAGCATATAATGAATTTTTAAAGAAACTTTTTAAATATGGATTCAAAGGATTAATTATAAAATTGAGAAAAAAGTCAAGAGAACCAAGTTTTGAAGAAATATTTGAAAAAATACTTTGAAAGGAATCCGAATATTATTTGAAATTCTTGGATTGAAGATATTATAATTGAAAAAAGATATTAAAAGAATTTTAAAACAATAAAGAATATAATAAATGCTCCTCCACAAGAATATCTTTTAAAGCTAAAATTCCATATAAAACTTCTATTAAAATTTGGAAAATTTTAAATGAAGAATATAAATTATAATTATATTTCTTTGTTTAAAATATTTAAAATATATTATTAGTATTCTATTATGAAGATATTTTAAAAAATTTTTAAATTCTAAAACAGATTTCATTTACAAAACATAGTTACATAATCAATCGTTATTTTTGCAGCATTTATAAGATTTTCTTCTGTGATACCTGGAACACCACAAATTAAGAATAAAACTTTATTTGTTTCCAATGTTATTTTTGTATTTTCAGCATCTCTATAAGGATATATAGCAATTATTTTTTCATTATCAGAAATAATTATTTCTTTTCCAGTAAGCTTTATAGGTTTTTCCATTCCAATACCTAAAAATTCTTCATTTTCTTTAGCAAATCTCATAATAATATCTCCTTTTAATTTATCTAAATCAAATGCTGCTATAGCTATTCCAGTTTTTATAGAAGCAAGATTATATGCATCAACAAGAGTATTTATACATGGAATAGGATTTCCTTGTAAAATTCTTCTTACTAATGCTTCAGCTGCAGGTCTAATCTTTGTAGGATCGATTCCAATTCTCCAAAAAAAGTCTCTATATGCTCTAAAAGTTATTTCATCTTTTAAAGATTTTAAATCATATTTTTTTAATACTTCCTCAATAATTTTTTCTTTAAATTTTTCAAGTTCCATATCTTCTTTTTTAATTTTAATATCTTCAATTTTTATGATAAGAGCTTTTAAATTTGGAAATTCTTTTTTTACTTCATCAGCCAATTTTAAAAACATTTTTTATCTCCCTTCTTTTTCAATAAAATCAGCTATAGAAGATGCTTTAACAAGATTTTCTATAACGATCATTTTCCCTTTTAACATTTCAAATAATTTCTTTACTTCTCCTTGCTCTAAATTAGTTAATCTTATAAAAAACATTACTGAAAAATATTGAGCAAATAGAAAAGGATCTTTACGAATAATCAATGGACTTTGTTCTGCTACTTTTCTAAAAGTTTCTATATCTTTAATTTCAATAAACTCTCTAACCAATCATTTTTCACCTTTTTTAGAATATTATGGAAAGATAAATAAACTTTATCTAATTATGAAATTTAAAATTTCATTCATATTTTTCAATTTTTTCAAATATTTTTCTATAAATATCTTTAAATTCATTTTCAATTTTTCTATTATTTTCAATCATGTTTTTTATATTTAATACAATTCTTTCTTCTTTAGTTTCATTAATCATTTCTTCAAGAAATGAATTAATTTTATCCATTATTAATAAATAAGAATTAACATTACCATTCAAAAGCTTCATTTCTATTAAAAAAACTTTAGGAGAAATAATACCATTCTCATAATCTTGTATAATATGTGCTATAATTTCTTTAATGTATTGAGCAGATTTATTAAATGCATTATGGTATTTTTCGATTATTTTTATTTTTTCAGAAATATTATCTACTTGAGAAATTTTATATTGTATAAAAGAATTAATAATATTTAATTTACATTTTTCAATTAATTCATGAAAAGTAATGCTAATATCACATCCTAAAGGCATATTTGCTTCTTTTTTAATCATATTATGCGAAGTAATAACTAATATAGGATTTAGAATTAATAGCATTATTATGAAAGGCAATGCAATACACAATTCCATAAATATTTATTTTCTACTTATCTTATTAATTTTTAATTCACAATTTTTTTATTAACAATTTATTAAAGTTTAAAAGCCAATTTTTTCGTTTAATATTTTTAAAACTTTTGGCAATATTGATGTTTTTAAAAATCTAGAAAAACTTCTATATTAAATTAAATATAGAAAAATATCATCAAATATTATATTACCAATGCTTAAATTGAAGACTATCAATATATTCATTCAATGATCTTATAGTAATTTTACCATTTTCATTATATTTTAATACTTTTATAAGAGCATTTGCTAACTCAATTGTTGTTAATATTGGAATATTAAATTCAACTGCTAGTCTTCTTATGATATATTCATCTTCTAAAATATCACTATAATTATTTTCAAAATTTATTAAAGGTATGTTAATTACTAAATTAATCTTTCTCTTAAGAAGATAATCAAGAATATTTGGTCTTTTCTTTTCTTTAACTTTATGTAAAATTATTATAGGATTTAATCCAACTTTTCTTAATTTTCTAGCTGTATGTTGAGTTGCATAAATTTTGAATCCCATATCTCTTAATTTTTTAGCTAAAGGAATTATTTTCTTCTTCATTTCTTTTCCTCCAACAGTAATAAGAACAGCATCTCCTGGTTTTGGAATAGTAAAATCAACAGATTGTAGTGCTTTTAAAAATGCATCAGCAAAATTTTCACCTAGACAAGCTGCTTCACCAGTGCTTAACATTTCCACTCCAAGAATTGGATCAGCACCACTAAGCCTCATAAAGCTAAAACTTGGAACTTTAACACCAACATGCTTTAAAGGAGGAGGTTGGGTTATTCCAATTTCTTTAATTTTCTTACCTAATATTATTGCTGTAGATAAATCTATTAAATTGATTCCTGTAGTTTTACTTACATAAGGCATTGATCGAGAAGCTCTAAGATTACATTCGATAACCAATATGGCATCATTTTTTACGAGATATTGAATATTGAATAGCCCTTTAATTTTAAGAGCTTTAGCAATAAGATTCGAATATTCTTCAATTTTTTTCATAACTTTGCTGCTAAGTGTTTGAGGAGGTATGCACATTACAGCATCACCACTATGAATTCCAGCTTTTTCAATATGTTCTATTATAGCGCCTATTAAAGTATCTTCACCATCCGAAACTCCATCAACTTCAACTTCTTTTGCACCATTAATAAATTTTGATATTACAACTGGATGTTCAGGTGAAACTTCTGTTGCTATTTTTAAATATTCTTTTAGCTCTTTTTTATTATAAGCTACTCTCATTGCATAACCAGATAAAACATAACTTGGACGTACGAGTACTGGATATCCAATTTTTTCAGCAAATTTTTCAGCATCTTTTATACTTGTAAGTTTACTCCATTTTGGTTGTGGAATTTTTAATTTATCAAGAAGCATACTAAATTTTGATCTATCTTCAGCTATATCTATACTTTCACTTGATGTACCAAGTATTTTTACATTAAAATTTGCTAATTTTAAAGCTAAATTATTCGGAATTTGTCCTCCTACGCTTATAATCACACCTTCAGGTTTTTCTTTTTCATATATATCAAGAATCCTTTCTAATGTTAATTCTTCAAAGTATAATTTATCCGAAATATCATAATCTGTTGAAACTGTTTCAGGATTATAATTAATTACTATAACTTCATCAATTCCATATTTTTTAAGTGACCATATAGTATTTACACAACTCCAATCAAATTCTACACTTGAACCTATCCTAAATACTCCTGCACCTAAAACAATAATTTTCTTCTTTTTTGAATCAAAAGGTATGTCGTCTTCTTCTCCATGATAAGTTAAATAAAGATAATTTGTAACAGCTGGCCATTCAGCAGCAAGAGTATCTATTTGTTTAACACAAGGAATTATATTATTCTTTTTTCTAAATAATCTTATTTCTTCTTCTTTTTTACCGATATAATCTGCAATTTGTTTATCTGAAAAACCTAAGCGCTTTGCTTCTTTAATAATTTCTATTGCATCTTTATTTTCAATTTTTATTTTCTTTAATTTTTTCTCCATTTCAATAATATTCTTAATTTTATATAAAAACCAAGGATCAATACCACTTAATCGATAAATTTCTTTAATGGAAATACCTTTTTTTATTGCTTTAACTATTTCAAAAATTCTTTTATCCGTCGGATTTTTTAAAGCATTTTTAATCTCTTTAATAGATTCATTTTCATCATTATCATTTTTTGATACTAATCCATCTTTTCCTATATCTAACATTCTTATAGCTTTTTGAAGAGCTTCTTCAAAACTTCTTCCAATTGCCATAACTTCTCCAATAGACTTCATTTGAGGACCTAAGTGCGGGTCAACATTTTTAAACTTCCTTAAATCCCATCTAGGAATTTTAACAACAATATAATCTAAAGCTGGCTCAAAGCATGCAGTTGTAATTCCAGTAACTTTATTTATCAATTCTGGTAATAAATAACCAATTGCTAATTTAGCTGCAATGTATGCTAAAGGATATCCTGTTGCTTTACTTGCAAGAGCTGAACTTCTTGACATTCTAGCATTAACTTCTATAGCACGATATTCTTCAGATCTTGGATGGAGAGCCCATTGAATATTACACTCACCAACTATTCCAAGGCTTTGAATAACTTTTATTGAAGCTGAGCGAAGTAAATGATATTCTCTATTTGTTAAAGTTTGAGATGGAGCTACAACTATAGAATCACCAGTATGAATACCCATAGGATCAAAATTTTCCATATTGCATACAGTTATACAATTATTTTCATAATCTCGCATTACTTCATATTCAATTTCTTTCCAATGTTCAAGATATTCTTCAATTAAAACTTGAGAAATCATACTTTGCGCTAAAGCTCTATTAACTATTTTCTCTAATTCTTTTCTATTATAAGCTATACCTGAACCTTTTCCACCTAAAGTGTATGCTACTCTAACAATAACTGGATAACCTATAGATTTTGCAATTTCAATAGCTTCTTTAATACTACTCGCAGATTTACTTTTAGGGATTGGGATTCCAGCTTTAATCATTGCTTGTCTAAATAATTCTCTATCTTCTGTTTCCTCTATTGCTTTTATTGGTGTTCCTAAGACTTTTACATCATATTTCTCAAGTATGCCAGATTTAGCTAATTGTATGCCACAATTTAATGCTGTTTGGCCACCAAAACCAAGGAGTATTCCATCAGGCTTTTCTCTTTTTATTACTTCCTCGACATACTCAGGCGTTACAGGCAAAAGATAAACTTTTCCAGCTAATCGAGGGTCTGTTTGAATTGTTGCTATATTTGGATTAATTAGAATTGTTTCGATATTCTCTTCTTTTAAAGCTTTAAGACATTGACTTCCAGAATAATCAAATTCAGCTGCTTCACCAATTTTTATAGGTCCGCTACCAAGGATTAAAACTTTTTTTATCCATTCAAACTTTGGCATATTTTCACCTTAACATTTCTAAGAATATTTCAAAAAGAAATTCAGTATCATAAGGACCAGGAGAAGCTTCTGGATGCCATTGTACAGCAAATATTTCTTTATTCTTATGTTTTAACCCCTCAATTGTTTTATCATTTGCATTTATAAACCATACATCTAAATCTGTTTTCTCTAAAGATCTTGGATCAACAGCATATCCATGATTTTGAGTTGTTATATAGCATCTATTAGCATCAATTTCATATACCGGTTGATTTTGAGAACGATGTCCATATTTCAATTTATAAGTATTTCCACCTAATGCTAAAGCTAGTATTTGATTTCCAAGACATATTCCCATTATTGGAATATTTTCATTAGCTATTTCCTTTATTGTCTCAATAGTTTCTCTGCATTTTTTTGGATCTCCTGGACCATTGCTTATAAGTACACCATTTGGATTATATTCCATTATTTCTTTTGCTGAAAAATTGTACGGCACACGTATAATGTCTATTTTATATTTAAATAAACTTCTTAATATTCCACATTTTACACCACAATCTATCAATATTATTTTCTTTTTCCCATTAAAATTATAGTATATCGGTTCCTTTATAGTTACTTTACTGACTAGGTCTTCCTTATTAGGATCTGAAACATTCTTTACTTCTTTTAAGAGATTTTCAATATTCGGATCATTATTTTCTTTATAAACTTCTAAAATGCCAAGCATTGTTCCTTTTTCTCTAATTTTTTTAGTTAATTTTCTAGTATCTATTCCATATATGCCAGGAATACCCTCATCTTTAAGCCATTCATCAAGTGTTTTATTTGAAAGATAATGATATGGTTTTATGCATAAATCTTGTATAACGAGACCTCTTACTTTTATACCAATGGATTCAAAGTATAATGGAATACCAAATTTAGTACGATATGGTGGAACACCATAATTCCCTATTAATGGATATGTAAGCGTTAAGATTTGTCCATAATAGGATGGATCGGTTAAAGATTCAGGATAACCAACCATTGATGTTGAAAAAACAACTTCGCCTGAAACTTTTTTTATAGCACCAAAGCCTTTGCCTAGAAAAATCGAACCATCTTCTAAAACGAGAATTGCTTTTCTAATTTCATTAATTTCTTTTCCTTGAGGGCAATTTTTTAACTCCAGAAAACCCTTCTCCTAAAATAAAAAACTTGCTTTTAAATTTTTTTATCCCTACTCTTTAAGTATTTTCTCTAATTCGTTTACAATTTTTATACTTTCATTATTTAAAGGAATTAGTTTTATATCTGAAGCAATTTAACGCCTATGCTAATTTTTTCTGCTCTTTTAATTTGCTCAAGTTCAAAAATCTTTCCTTTCATAACTTCTTTTGTTGAACCATAATTATTAAAAATCGCTATTCCTACAGCATCTATTGCAACTCTATCTTTACTTGCTAAAATAAGGTTGAGTTTAATTAATTCTCTATGATCAAACCCTCTACTTTAAAAAGCCCTTTATAGCATCCATGATTACTAAGTCAACTTTATAGAATTTATTTACTTCAGCTATCATAAGCCCTTAGGAACTCGCTTTGCTATTATTCCTATCGAATTTTTTAAAGACATTGTGAAATGTCCTCCAAATCTATGAGTTTTTAAGGCAGCATGTTTGAATAACTTTATCAGCATTAAGAAATATTTTTGAAATGTAAAAACCATTTAACCAATGGGTACCATTTCTCTTAATTTTTTTACCCATTTATCTTTACTTTCTTCATCTAACACTATCACTTTAAAACTTATTTTTTTGAGAGATCAAATATTTTCATTTCTTCTAAAACATCCCTAGTTTTCCTTATCCCACTTCTTTCAGTTAATACTATATTTTTTACTTTAGCTTCTTTTAGTATTTTCATGATATTTTCAAGAGTATCAATATAAGTTGAAGCTGGAAATGGATCAGCACTATTAAAGTTTGCTTTTAAGTCAAATTTTTCAAAAAATTTTCTTTACTCCAAAATTTCTATCATTAGTTTTTATTAAGAAAACTTCTGAATATTTATACTTACTAAACATTTTAAATGAATTAGAACATAGTATACGTATTTTAAGCATTATTATTTATACTAAAAGACAAAATATTAAATTCTTAAATAAAATCCAATTTTAATAAAAATTAAAATAATGATATATTTTGGAATTTTTAAAATTAGGGTTAAAAAATGTTAGATTGGTTAGAATATACTTTATATAGCTTAAGCATTTGTCTTTTAATATTCATTGTTCCTGGTCAAATTTTCTTTTTATCTTTAAATGAAGGAATGAAAAGTATTAAAAATGGATTATTAATGCTTTTAGGCGTCATTTCTGCTCAATTTTTTCTAATAATTTTACTTGAAATTGGAGCAATATATTTACTTAATAAATATATATTTTTTGTCAATATAGCCGGTACTATAATATTAATATGGCTTGGTTTTTCAGCTATATATTCAAGTATAAAAGGTATTAAAATAAGTATTGCTCAAAGCTCATATCAAAGCTCATATTTACGTGGATTATTTTTAACGCTTTTTAATCCTCCATTTATAATATGGTTTATTACAGTTGGTTTTTCACTTCTTAATAAAGGAATAGAAATCTTAGGTAATATTGCACATTTAATATTTATTTTTTCCATAATTGCAGGTTCGTCAATAGTTTCCTTAATATTAATATTTTTAGCTGCTTATAGTCGTAAACCATTTGGAGAAAAAGGGCTTAGATTTTTATCATTTTTCTCAGGAATAGCCTTTATAATATTAGCATTTAAATTATTACTATAGGGACATTTTTATTAAAAAACTCAATTTAAACTATTTTTACTTTACTAAACTCATTTTTAAAATTAAAATAATGATTCATCATCTATGGAAACTTTCCATAAATCTAATGAAAGTTTTTTAATAATCCATATTTTTCTTTTACCCTTAAATCTTACAGCTAATAAAGGGATTGCGCCACATTTTTCAGCAATATTAATTAATTCTATAAGTCTTTCTTTTATTCCAGGTTTATCAGAAACATAATATACATTATCTTTTGTAGATTTAATTTCTACAAGATAGCCTTGTCCATCTTTAATTAAAACAACATCGCAAACAGATTTTTCTCTAAGACCGCTACCTGCAACTCTTTCTGCATGAAATCCTTTACTTTCAGCATATTCACAAAATTCTCTTTCATATTGGGAAGCGCTTTTTTTCAATACTATCAACCTTACTATTAATTTATCTATCAATACCTTCTTATTATCTATTTTTATTAATTTTTTCAATTTTCTCCTTTTTTTTTAAAAAATATTAATCTATTTTTTATTTAATTAATCTAAAGAGTCATTAAAATTAAAATGAAGATATGCTCTATTATCCTACCTAAAAGCATATTAAAAATAAGTAAAAGCTTAGAGAAAGTATAACGAAATATTTATTAACTTCTTATAAGAATATTATAACGATGTGATATGCCTAGAAAGAAGAAGGGAGCAAAAAAGGAAGAGAAACCTAAAGAGGCAGAGCAGGGAGCTAAGCCCTGTTCTTAGCCTCCCATTTTTATAATTTTAGGAAAAACATAAAATTAATATTTTTTATTATTATACATTATCTTTAATTAAAAACATTTAATTTTATTTAAAACTTCATAATCTCTTTCTGTTTTTGCAAATATTCCAATATTACCTAGCTTAACATTCTTTAATCCAGAATCCTTTGCAGCATAATAAGCTTCAATCATTTGTTGGAAATTTGGCGATTGGATATTGGCTAATTTATATTCTGGAAAGAATGCTAAAATAGTGAAGGGGATACTTGAATCTACTTGAGCAATTAATTCTGCAATTTTTCTAATTTGATCAGTTTCAACCCATCCGGGAATATATAAAGATGCGATTTCTAAAACAAAATCCCTATCTTTAATTTCTTCTGGTAATTTTAAAATCCATTTATTTGAAGCGCCTGTTAATTTTCTATGAACTTCATCATCATAAGCTTTTATATCAAGCCAAAAAGCATCGATTCCAGCATCTTTAAATAAATCTAAATTTTTTGGTGTAAGACCATAACCATTTGTTTCAAATAAAACCCATAAATCTTTATTCAAGCTTTTAATTTCTTTTGTAGATTCTATATACCATTCTGGTTGACAGGCTAAATCTCCACCAGTGAAAGATATTATATTTCTAGCTGGACCCCATGTTAAATCATCAAGTAAAGTTATTTTTTCAATTTCTAGCTTCTTTGGACAATATTTTGACCTTTTTCCTATTAAAATACAAGAGCCGCATGCACGACAAAGTTCAGAGGCATGCCAACTTGTTGCATGATCTCTAGGCTCTTTATACATATTATCTTTATTTATTTCAACATAATTTAAAGCAATTTTTGCTATATCTTTTGGCGACATCCATTCTCCTGAGGCATATTTCGTAAAACGCCAGGAATGACACTTTAAACAATTCCAATTACAACCTGATTGATAAATTGATAAATAGCATTCAGGTGCTTTATGAGCATAAGAATGAATTAATCTATAGGGAATATTATTTTCCCATTTAAGTGTAATTCTGCAAGCTAAATCTTTCTTTCCATTATAAAATGTTAAACAACTTCCTGGTTCAAAACCTTCTTCAATTAAACGACATTTTTTATTCATTTTATTCCATAATAATTTATTAAATATAGTAAAAGATTAAATTTTAATTCTTTATTTCATATTTTTATGGAGAGGTTAGACTTACAAAAAATTATTCTTGGAAATCTTCCTTTAATTGGTATAAGCTATCAAGGTAAACAAAAAGATGAAGAATATAAAAAGAGATTTTCGAATAAAGACGAAATAAAGAAAGTCATGAAGGTTGCTCTTAAATATGAAATAAAATATTTTGCTTCTTCTTCTCATGATTTTAATGAGCTTTCTCCAATTTATCTTAATGCAATAAAAGAATTGGAAGAGGATGAAGGAATAGAAATTTTTCTTATTCCATGTATAGGAATTCCATTAGAAATTGGAAAAGAAAAAGTTAATGATTATAGAAGATGGGCTACTCATTTAAATTATGAAAAGGAAAAATTTGGAAAAGAAATTATAGAAAAATATTTTAATGATCCTATATTAAATTGCCGTAATGAATGGAAAGTAAATCTTAAAATAGCTAAACCTTATAATTTAAAGGAAATTGAAAAAGAATTAAAAATTGATTGGAAAAAATGGGAAGATAGTATTTTTAGATTTTCTGATTATAGAATAGCTTGGATTGAACCTGGTTCAGAATCAGATTTTATTATTATTTCTAGAATTGACTTATTAGAAGAATTAATAGATAGAACTCTTGATATTGGTTATAGAGTTTTATTAGGATCGCATCATTTAGGGGTTTCTTCTTCAATAATAGAGGAAGAGAAAATAAGAAAATTTGATGGATATGTTACTCCAATTAATAAACTTGGATGTATGATGTTTCCAAATAAAAGAGAAGTTGAAAATAGTGTAATAAAAATTAGAGAAAGTGGTAAAATTATTATTGCTATTAAACCTTTTGCTGGAGGTAGAATAGAACCAAAAGAAGCATTAGATTATGTATACAAAAAAGTGAAAGTAGATTCATGCATGGTAGGAGTTGGCTCTATTAAAGAAGCAGAAGAAGATTTTCGAATAGCAAAAAATATTCTAAAAAATTTAGCTGCCACAAAATATTTTTGAAAGAAGAAAATATGAGAAAATAAAAACTAGAATGAATATTATAATCCATAATATTATCCATTTTTTAATATTAATTTTTTTAATCATTTTTAAACTAAAAGTTTTTTTAATATTTTTTAGTATTTAAACTCTAAGAAAGTTGAGATAAAATGCTAGAAGAAATTTTAGGTTTAATAAAAGAACATGAGGATTGGCGTGGAAAAAATCGTTTAAATCTTATTCCCTCTGAAATATAATGAGTCCATTAGTAAGTTCAATATTATCATCAGATTTAGGAAATCGCTATACTTCTATTGATAAATTCTATAAAGGAACAAAATTTATAGATGAAATTGAAAAATATGGTGAAAAAATTGCAAAAGAAGTTTTTGAAGTTGCTGACCTTCGACCACTTTTAGGACATGTAGCAAATTGGATTTTTCTTTCAATTTTCAATATTTACTAAGCCTAATGAACTCGTCTTTAAACTCTAGCTTCTTCCTCCAATGCTAATGATTTATTCATTGTGGCTTCGTTCGTCAAGCATCCATTAATTGCTCATATCATCGCGTATATTTTGCTTAAAGGAAAGTTCTTGGTTAAGTTCCTAAACCTTCTCTTTCTAGGCTTCAATCTTTTATTCATCATGTTTTCTTCATCAACTTTCAATGAAATTCTATGATATTTCTTCTCTGGATGAGTAATGTATATTGTATTATTCTCAAAGTCAATGCTAAATCCTGTATTAAAAAGAATTGGATGAAATGTTGGAATTTCAAAGTTATTAAATTGTTTTAAAGAATTTTTGTATGTTGTTAGAATATTCGGATTATTAATATTTATTTCTTTCCTTTTTTGAATTACTGAATATCTCCAAATTGCTAATAGCTTTTCAAGCTCTTCTAAATTTTCATTATTTATTTTTAATTTTACTATTTTTCTAATTTGCATAATATCACCTCCTTATTTTACTTTTTTTTTAAAAAAATGGAGCAAGCTAAAGCAAGAATAAAGAAATCTAAAATTCTAAGAATATTGAAAGATAGTTATTACTAAGAAAAAAAATACTCTATAGCTTGCTCCAAAAAGCTCTAATATATTATTTAATTTCCTTCTTTATAGACATTCCGATGGAACTCGGATAGCACTCGGATGGAACTTAGAAGAATTCAGATATTTTTCTATATTTAAAAAATAAAAATTCAATTTATGGAACTTTTATTAAGCTTATATAAACTTTGGAGAATTTTGATAAGGAGTATAAATTATAGTTATATCATTTTTTTAAAAATTCTATATGGAATATATTTTAAAAATATTTTTTAAAATTATGAGTAAAAATCTTTATATAATAAAATTTTTATGTAAAATTAAATATTGGACACGCCCCATAGGACATAAAAGAAATAAAGGGAAAATATGGAATATTCTATTGAAATTAAAAATGAAGCAGAATATAAAGTAAAAGCTATACATTTATTACCAATATTTTTAAATATTTTATCAGCATTAGCTTATACATTTTTAATAATAAACTCTGGAATAGAATTTGAATATTTACCAATTTTTAATGAAGTACCAGAATATACTAATCCTACCGAAGCTCTTCTCAATCCTAAACCATATTTAAATGCAACTTTATTTATAATATTACTTACTTCAGGATTATTTTTAAATTATTTTCTCATTAAGAAAAATCTTAGAAAAATATTAAAATTCTTATTTTTAATATCATTTTCCATACTTGTTTTTTCATTATTAATCTTTTATGTATATATAATAAGCATTATGATAGATAATTTTATTATATCAAACATATTATTTTTTCTAACATTTTTATTATCAATAATTATTATCAAAATGTTTTATTCAAAAAAGGATCTAATAAGATTATTAGCAGCTGTTAGCGTAGGAAGTGGTGTAGGATCAGCTTTAGGATTTTTTATTCCATATTGGACAAGCATTTTAATTTTAATTTTTGCATCTATTTATGATATAATAATGGTTTTCAAAGGTCCTTTAAAGAAAATATTTGAAAAAGATATCGATTTAACAATATTGAGATTCGCATTAATAAATTTTAAAGGGTTAATTATAGGTTTAGGAGATATAGTTTTTTATTCATTATTAATTTCATATAGTTTTATAAATTTTGGATTAATTTCTGCTATAGCTGCATCAATAGGAATATTAATAGGTTCTAAAATAAATTTATTTTCTTTAAAGAAAGACAAACCGCTTCCAGGATTACCTGCTCCTATATTTATAGGTTTAACATTAATATTTATATCATCATTATTTTAAACAAAATCTACGATTTTTCATTTATTAATTATTTTCTAAACTATGATTGGAATAATCGAATAAATATAAATAAGATTCTTGATAAAAGCTGCTATTTTAGCTACACGTAAAGGTACAAGGCTTTTACCAATAATAGAAACAATACCAAAAGGTATGTTAGAAATGCTCCAGGAAAAACTATTATTGATTTAATTATTAGTAATTCTATGAGATTATGAGAATATTTTAAAGAAGTCTTTTAGGAATATGGAATAGATTAATTGAGAAAATATTAAAATTTTTTGAAAAATATTAATGCATCATTAAATATTAGAAAATTATAATTTATACTTATAAAAAACTTTTGATTCTTATTTTAATGAAAATGGAAGTTATAAATTTATTTGATCCATGGAAAAGCAAACTTTGTTCTTGCCCAATTAAATATTCATTCTCACCTTACACTGGTTGTTCTCATAATTGTTTGTATTGTTATGCTTCAAGCTATATTCCAAATTTTTTTATATGTAGACCTAAGAAAGACATAGTTAAAAGACTTATGCATGATATTAAAAAAATAGATAGAAAAATTTACATTTCAATAGCAAATAGTTCAGATCCTTATCCTCCTTTAGAAAAAGAACTTAAGCTTACAAGAGAATGTTTAAAAATACTTATAAACAATAGATTTAAAATACTTTTAATAACAAAATCTGATATAGTAAAAAGAGATATTGATATTTTATCAAAAGCAAAAGTTTGTGTTAGTTTTAGTATAACTACTTTAGATGAAAATAAAGCAAAGAAGCTTGAACCAAATGCTCCATTACCAAAAGAAAGATTAAATGCTATACAAAAACTAATTGAAAATAATATTCCTGTAAGTATAAGATTAGATCCAATAATTCCATTAATAAATGATGATGAAATTGAAAATTTAATTAAAGAAATATCTGGAATCGGAGTGAAACATGTAACATCTAGCACTTATAAAGCTAGAGCAGATAATTGGAAAAGGATGAGTGCAATTTTTCCAGAAGAAATGAAGAAATTGGAAAAATTATATTTTAAAGATGGAGAAAGAATATCTAACTCTTATTATTTACCAAAAGAAGTTAGATATAATTTAATGAAAAAAGTAAGAAATACTTGTGATAAATTTTGTATAACTTTTGCTTCTTGTAGAGAAGGATTTTACGAATTAAATACATCAAAAAGCTGTGATGGTTCACATTTAATTAAGACTTAACATTTAAGTTTTTATTTTTAATGTTTTTTTAAGCAATGCTTATTTGTTTTCTAAAATTATACCTTTTTCTTTACGCATTTTTTCAAGCATACTCCTTATTTCATTAACTTTTTCAGCTCCTAATGGATAATATTTCATAGAAATTAAAAAACATAACGTAGCTATTATAATAATTATCGATGTTATAATTCTCATATTTAAAATAACATTCGAAGGTTGAGGGGCGCCAGGAACAAAACCACTTAAGCTAAAAATAATAATTGTGCTAATACCAGTAAGACCTAATGCAAATCTATCAACAAATGTAGTTACTCCTAAATATACGCCCTCTCTTCTTAATCCTGTTTTTATCTCATCTTCATCTATCACATCAGGTATTAAAATTTCTCTAACTAAAGTTACTCCAGAATTTGAGAAACCATAAAAAATCATTATTATCATTGCTTTTAAAACATTATCTGCTATAAGTACAAATGATAAAAGAAATAATATTTCCAATATATAAGAAATGGTAAGCGTCTTTTTTGTACCATATTTAATACCAATTTTTCTCCATAATGGATAAAAAATTATTGCCATTAAAAGAATTGGAGCACTTATGAAAGTAACATCAGCAATAGTTCCTCCAAGCATATATTCAACAAAAAATGGGCTTATTGCTGAAAGTAAACTCCAAGTCCAGCTTATCATTAAAATACATAAAGCAGCTGTAATAAATGACCTATTTGTAAGAGTGATTTTAAACGCTGATATTATAGGGAGAGTTCCTGCCATACTAAATTCCTTTTTCTCTATACTTCCAAGTAAAGATATCATGAAAGCTCCACCTGAAATACAACCCAAAAGCGCTCCAGTTAATGCCCATCCATATAAAGTACCAAATTCTTTAGTAAAATAAGCTATTATTTGTGGTGCTAGAACAAATCCTATTATTAATCCTATCATTGCAGCAACTTGTCTATAAATAGATGCTTCGATTCTCTCTTTAAGGTCTTGAAACATTTCTGGAAATAATGCATTCCATCCAACAGTAACAAAAGTATATAGAAGCTCAAAAATTCCTACAATAATTATAAAATAAAAGAAAAGCCAAATATTATACGAATTTGATAATGGTATATCTTTAATTGGTGGAAACCATATTAGAATAAAAAGTAATACCATTATTGGAGTACCGAAAAGAACATAAGGTATTCTACGTCCCCATCTTGTCCTAGTTCTATCTGAAATATATCCAGCTATTGGATCATTTATAGAATTCCATATTCCATATGCAATTGAGAAACCAATTCCAACTAAAGCAGGATCAAGACGAATTTCATTAACATAAAAATATATTAAAAATGTGCCTATTAAATGATAAATAAGTGCTTGACCTAAATTACCAAAACCATAAGTTATTTTTCCTAATCTACCTTTTAATCTACCTATTAGCATATTAATATTTTAATTTTATAATTTATAAACGTTACCATAGAATCATTCTTTAATTTTTCTATAAAAGTTTAAGAAACTAAAGATTTATATAATATTATGAGATTTTTAAAAATAAGAATAAGTATTCAGTGGTTTGAATGCAAGAAATTTTTCAAATAATTTTTGAAATTCTTTTTGGAATAGAACCTATTAAAATATTACAATCTTTGCATCCAACATTTGATAATATTTTTCTATTCTTTACACAATTAGGTGAAGATTATGTATTTACAGCTTTAATAGGAATAACATATTGGTGCATTAATAAAGAAGTTGCAATCATTACTTTTTATGTTTTAATATCCAGTGGATATTTACATTATTTTTTAAAAATGGCATTAAGAATGGAGAGACCCCCATCAATTTATAGAATTATTGGAAAAGAAGAACTATCTTATGGATTTCCTAGTGGGCATACTCAAAATGTAGCTACATTTTGGAGTTGGGCATGGTTAAAAATAAGGAAGAATTGGTTTGCTATTATTTCAATAATTATAATATTTTTTGTAGGTCTTTCAAGAATATATTTAGGAGTTCATTATTTAGGTGATGTTATAGGAGGAGCTATAATTGGAATATTATTCTCGATTTTTTCATTTAAATTATCTCAAGTTAAAATTAAAAAAATTAAGGATCCTTATTCATTACTTCTTAAAATTACTCCTATTTTAGCAATATTTTTATTCTTCTTTTCACTCTTAATTTTTCCAGATATAAAAAGAGATGATCCTTCAGTACAATTAGGATCACTTTTTGGTCTTCCTATTGGAGTAATGCTTGAAAAAAGATATATTAATTTTAGTACTAATGTTAGCTTAAAAAAGAAAATTTTAAGATCTATAATAGGTTTTGGCTTAGTAATGATATTAATGGTAACATTATCACCATTATTACCAAGTAAAATTGTTTATTTAAGATTTACCAGATATGCTATTATTTCACTTACTGCAGCTTTCATAGTACCATTAATCTTTAAGATAATTGAAAAATAAAGATAGTCATGTTTGCTTATTCAAATAATATGAGTGGGATAAATTACTTCTTAAATATTACGTCATTATTATTTAATTATCAAGAATAAACTTTCTTATCAGAAGTTTTTATAACCTTTTATGGTAACAATTTTATATGGTCCTGTATCTATTTTAAATCCATTTTGAGATTTAACTTCAATTAAAGATTCTTCATTTAAATTTGTAATATAAAGTCTTTTCACTTCTGGAAATATTTTTATATTGCTTAAAATTTTTTCATTACTAATATTATAAAATCTTACTATAATTGCATCTTCATTCTCAGCTTTTTTTATTGCAGTTAATATAAGTTTATCGGGATGAATTTTAATGAATGATTTTTCCATTGGTAATTTTCCATTCTTTACTTCTACTTCATATGCTATTAATGGAATATTAAAATTATAAGCTTCTTTATATGCTCCGTTTTCAAGCCAATTATTATCGTAAGGAATTATTGAATATTCAAATTTATTTATACCTAAACATTGTGCTTCAGGGGTTCGAATTATTGGTCCTATTTTTTCATTCCTTGAAAGCCATCCAATGCATCTTAAGAGAGTTAATGCTATATAAACTTTGTCTCTCTCAATTATTTCATATTCTGGCAATCCTTTATTTGCAATCATTAAACCACTTACTCCATTATCTATACAAACAAAGAAACGCTGTGGATGTGTAGTAGGAGGTTTATCGATCCATTTTTCTCCTTTTTGTATTTTTATTGGTCTTTTTATAACATAGAATTGATCATGAGCAAATGAATATTTAACATCTTCATTTTTAAAACCTGTTGAGAAAATAGCACGAAGTCTATGATCTTTAGCTTTATTATTAATTTTTCCTTTAATATCTATTCGAGGTATTTTTGAGTATAATGAAATATCCATTATTATAGGACAGATTGTTTTTTCATAACTTCTATTACCATTTTCATTGATTCTTTTAGGTAATATGAAATCATTTTTTATTCTTAATGTTATTCTTACTGGTCCTTTTTCAATAATTTTAAGTGAAGCTTTTAATTTATTGCTTGAAAAAGTAGGTGAAACATAAGAGAAATAATATTCATCTCCATTATCTCCATCATCTTCTAAAATATTCATATTATCATAAATACGATTATTCCTTTTATCAAAAATAGTTAAAGATCCGCCTTTTTCAGGATTTGCTTTAATTTTAAAGAAATCATTTTCAATTTCATTCATATTATATTTAAGAGTTGATTGAAAAACTAGTGGTTTTTCAGATGGAGTAATTAGAAAAATTTTATAGCCACATGGTGGAACATTTTCAGCAATGAAAATTATATTAATTTTATTTTTTTCAATTTTAATTATTTGATATGGAATACTTTTTCCATTCGTATCTCTTATTTCAAAGTATTTCTCTTTAGGCTTAGAAATTTTAACTTCAACCACTTCAGATCTTTCCCAATTTAATGGATTATAAACAAAAATGGCAGAATTATTTTTTGTATTTTCAAATTTAATCTTACTAGCTATGAATTTTATACTATTTTCAATAATATATTCAGCTATTTGTTTAACCCAAGAAAATTTTAAGAAATTTTCCCTATGAACTTCATCTATACATGTGCCGCAAATAGAATCATGAGCATGATTTTGAATAAGGTACTTCCAAGCTTTTAATAATAAATCATAAGGATATTCATAGCCTAAAATCCAAGCAAAAGTTGCAAGAGGTTCAGCATAATATTGAAGCAATATTTGAGATAATGTATTTTCTTGTTTTAAATAAAGCCTACTTGAAAATACTCCAGGCAATATTGGATGATATCTTGCACCTCTTAATTCTCCTTGATAAGCTTCTAAATTTATATTTGCTTCTTTTATTCTTTTTACATAATCTAATAAATTTCCATGCTTAATAATATTTTTTCCAAAAATTTTATTTAATTCTTCAATAATAATAGGGATTTCAGATTGGATTGAACGATGATCACAACCATTCATTAATAGAATACAATTAGTAGATGCTTTAGGAAGAAGTTCTGATTTAAGCCAATCAAAAAGCATAAGAGCTTCTTTTGGATCCTTGCAAATTTGTTCTCTAGTTTTTCCTAAAAGATATACCATTTCAAGATCAGCATTACAATATCCTTTTAATAAATGAATTGCAAGAACTTTAGAACCATCTGGAGCATACCATATGAATTCTGTTTTAAGTTTCTCTCCTTCATCGCCCATTCCTCTTGTAAATATAAAAGAATCTATATTGAAACCTTGTAAAATTTGTGGTAATTGAGCAATATGGCCAAATGAGTCTGGAACATAGCCTATAAGCATTACTTTTCCAAATTCTAATGCAATTTTTATTCCAATAAGTAAATTTCTAATTATTGCCTCATCCCCTTCTAAAAATTCATCCATTTGGATATACCAAGGACCAATTAAAAGGCGTTCTTTTTTAACAAGATTCTCAATATCCTTTCTTCTTTCTGTTTTTATTTCTAAATAATCTTCAAGAATTACTGTTTGACCATCGAGAGTAAAACTCTTAAATTTTTCACTTTTATTAAGAATTTCGATAATTTCATCCATTACATTTATTAATTTTGCTCTAAATTTTTGATATGGTAGATACCATTCACGATCCCAATGAGTGTGAGAAACAATAATAGCTTCGAAATCTTTTTCCATTTTTCATCATACCGATAAGAATAAAAAATTTAAAGATTATATGTCTTCTTCTACTATAGTTAATCCTAAAAGTTTAGCAGCAACTATAATTTCTTTTCTCCAATCACCTAAAATAGTTACTCTATGCCATCCAAAAGTTTTAAAATCATAATTTTCAAGTATTTTTCTAGCATTTGTTTCAACTAATAATTTTGATAAACAAGCTCTTTCATCTCTAATTGTTCCAAGTATTTTCCCACTTCTTATTGCAATTTTTCTATCCAATACACTTATTTTAATAGTTGTAACATTCTCTCCTATTGGAAAATCAAGCAATATGGAAGCTCCAAGAAAGTGTCCTTCACCATGACGAGTTATTTCATATTTTTGAGCTGGCCCATTAGGACCATAAAGTTTACTTGGAACACAACAATGAAGATAAATTACTCTATTGTTTTTCAGGTCAATGCAATGGTTTGATATATAACTTGGTCTATTAGCAATATACCAACAAAATAAAGAACTTATAAGAGAATCCATATCTGATTCAGGCCCTCCTTTTGAACCTTCATTCATTAATTCATGCATTGCAAGACATGGAAAAGCTGGGAGAAAGCCAGTAATAAGCAATGTTCCACAATCAATAGTAATAGCATCAGCTTTATATTTTTCCATTAATTTTTTTAATGCTAAATAAAGTTTAGCTTCATTAATAATCACATTAGTAATTGCAGATACTCTAATTGCATTTTTTATCCATTTATTAGCAATTTCTTTAGCTTCAATTTCATTTATTTTACTATATTCTTCTAAAATTTCTTTTGGATTATGCCTTATCATTTCTATTCCAAAAATTTCGGCTAAATTCTTTTTGTATTTTTCCTCATCTCTTCTCCATTGATGTGCTTGATCTATGCCAGTTAAATCTATATAACTACGATATGCAAAATCTTCCATTTTCTCAAAAAATTTTAAAGCCTCTTCACTCATTTCTTCCATATCATATTTTAAAAGCTCTTTTAGACCATGCGGATTCCTTATATCTTTATCCAATGTATAATTAAGAATTTTCTTTCCTCTAAGTTTATATATTCCATACATTATATTGATTGCCCAATCTAAATCTTCAAAATCTATAGATGATATGGGCAAAACTTTTAAATTTTTCACTTTTTCATATATTCTAATAAAATATGTATCTCCTCCAAAAATATAATTTACTAAAATAGTTGGAATTCCTTGCTCTATTAATTCAATAGCAGCATTTATTGGTCCCTCATCACCATATTGTCCAATCACATATACTATGAGACCATCTATTTCTTTAATTTCTATTTTTATTTTTTCAATTAAATTTTTATCATATTTTTCAAGCATTTCTCCGCCAAGAAATTCGATATTTGGAAATTTTTCTTTTAATTTTTCTAAAGTATTTCTTATTAAAGCTTCATTATCAAATCCAACGTATGGCCAGCCACCTTCCCATTGAGGTTTACCAACAAAAACATTGTATATTCTCATATTTTAAAAACCCTATAAATTAAATATATAAATCTTTAGTTAAAAAATAAATATAGGCAATAAATGTGAAGAACAAAAATATGGAAAAGAGAGTGAAAATATGGTTCTAACAGAATTTGTTAAGGTAAATAAAATATTAATTGAGGATACGCTTGGCTTAAAGAGTGGTGACGAAATGCTTATATTAACAAGTGCTGAGGTACCTTATGATATAGCTGAATCTGCACAAATTTATGCTGAAAGTAAAGGAATAAAATCTTACATTTTGAATGTTCCTCCAAGACCAAAAGAAGCTCCTCCAAGCAAAGCTATAAGCTCAATTGCTAAAGAAGTTGATGGAATCTATTTGTTAAGTGGATGGGATTCTCTAGATTTTAAGGAAATAGTTAATCATAAAATACCATTAATTTTCATTGGAGGAGCACCTGGAATTGATGAATGCTTAATTAGAACTATGGTTCATGTAGATGTTTATAAGCTTAAGGAAGAAGCTTGGAAAATTGCAGATGCTTTTACAGAAGCTAAAACTGTTAGAATTACTTCTAAACAAGGAACGGATTATATAGAAGATATAGATGGTGTATATGGTGAAGCTTTATGTGGCTTTGCTTGTGATCCAATGGGTACTTCTTGGGAATATGTTCCACCAGCTTGTCCTGGAATAGTTGAAAATAAGAAAGGAAAATCTAATGGTAAAATAGTTTTTGATGCTTATATCTCTGATATTGGTGTGCTTAGAGAACCAGTAACAGTGCATATAGAAAAAGGGAAAATTATAGATATTGAAGGGGGAAGACAAGCTGAAGAATTTAGACAACTTATAGAAAGCTTTGATCAAAGTAATTTTAATTTTCCAGTAGAGTGGGGAATAGGAACAAATCCAAATGCTAGATTAATTAGCCCATCAGACCGCATTCTTATTGAATGGGAAAGAGTGCGTGGGACTGTGCATATTGGCATGGGAGATTTTCAACCATATCCAGTTTTTCATGAAGGTAAGCTTGTTAATCCTGAATGGAAACCAGCTAAATATCATTGTGATGGAATGATATGGGCTCCTACAGTTTATTTAGATGATAAAATAATTGTAAAAAATGGCTTTATACAAAAACTTTAAAAATATTATTTTTTAATACAATTAAAAATCTTCTTATAATCGATTCATTTTTAAAAAATTAAAATATGTTATTATTTTAAAAGAAATAAAACCTAAATAGAAAAACTAATACAATGTTTAATTGAAAAATAATGAATTCAAGAGAAAGAGTTTTGAGAACATTAGAGCATGAAGAGCCAGATAGAATACCTATTGATTTTGGAGGAGCAATGTGTACTCAAATTGCTATCAAATCTTATGAAAAATTAAGGAATTTTCTTAAAATAAATAATGGAGAAATAAAAAATAGCTAATATAAATGAACAAACCGTTTTTCCTAATGAAAATATTCTTAAATTATTTAATGTAGACATCTTAATCCTATACAAGTCTCAGCCAAGGTTATGGATACAAAAAAAAGAGGAATTTGGAGAAAAAATAACTTTTGGGTGGAGGTTGCGATACACAAAATGTTCTACCACATGGTTCTCCAAAAGATGTTGTGAATGAAGTAAAACGAAGAATTAAAGATTTAGCCCAAGTGGTGGGTTTGTATTTGTTCAAATTCATAATATACAAGCAGACGCCTCTACAGAAAATATAGTAGCAATGTTTGAAACCGTGAAAAATATGGTCAATATTCAATAAAAATATAGTTAAAATAAAAAAATTTATATATTTAAATCTTAATATTATCAAATAAAATGAAAGAAGAATTTGTATTTTTTCTAAATAAAAATGAAAAAATAGTTGGAATGCTTCATATTCCTGAAAAAACTCCAGCACCTGCAATAATTTTTTGTCATGGATTTACTGGAAATAGGATAGAAAGTCATAGATTATTTGTTCATGCAGCAAGAGAAATGTGTAAAAAAGGTTTTGTTATACTTAGATTTGATTTTCGCGGTTCTGGTGAAAGTGACGGTTTATTTGAAAATGTAACAATATCCGAAGAAATAAGTGATTTGAAAGCTGCAATAGATTGGCTTTATAATAGAGAAGAAATATTGAAAGATAAAATAGGTGTTATTGGTCTTAGCTTAGGTGGTGTAATAGCAATTTTAACCGCATCTCAAGATGAAAGAATTAAAGCGATTTGTACATGGAGTACACCAGCAGACCTTAAAGATCCAGAATTTCAAAATACTGCTAAAAGCATATTTGGAGAAGTGAAAATTGAGAAAATAATATTAAAGGAATATATAGATTTACCCTCAGGAGATCGTATTAAAAGAAAATTTTTAATTGATGCTTTCAAACATGATATTTTAAAAAGTGTTGAGAAGATATCACCTAGGCCAATTCTAATAATACATGGTACTAAAGATCCATTAGTTCCAATTTCTCATGCAGAAAAATTATTTGAAAAAGCAAAAGATCCTAAGAAGAAAATTCTTATTGAAAATGCTGACCATACATTTAATAAATGGGATTGGCAATGGCAAGTTATTAATTATACGATAGAATGGTTTGAAAAAAATTTAAAATAAATAAAATAGATCAATATTTAAGTTCATTAATTTATTTCATTTATTTTTTGTTTTTCATTAAACATTAATTCATAGAAAAAGTTATAATATAGAATGAAGATTTCTTATGCTATGATTATAGCCGCGTCTTTTGTATTTGTAAATATGATGATATTTTTTATGCATATTTTTCAAAATGGTGGATTTGGTATCGAATCTACTTTTCAAAGAAAGCTACATACATTCTATGCTAAAATAGAACCTTTTGTAGTAAGAACAATAGATAAGATGTTAAAGAATAGATTTTTAAAAAGTAATAAAATTGGACGCTCCTTCTTAAAATTTACAGGAAAACTGCTTTGGTTTCTTCCACATGGTATAGTAATAGACCATGAAGCAGCAATCAGATTAATTGATAATATTCCTAAAGATGATAACTTACATATTGCAATTGGTCCGTGCGTATGCAAGAAGGCTATTGGAGTAAATAAAGAACCATACGTTACAGATATGGTTATAATGTATGGTGCACAAGCTTATAAATCTGCACATCCAGAAGAATATAAATACATTAGCCCTGAAGAAGCTAAAGCTCTTTTAGCTAATTTTAGAGAGAATAATTTAATTCATGAAGTATTTGCTTGTTTTAAATCTAAGTCTTGGACATTTGTTATTTGCAATTGTGATGCAAACTATTGTATACCAACAAGAAGCAAGCTTATTGCAGGAGAAGGAGTATATGCAGGACCTTTATATGCTATTGTAGATGCTGAAAAATGTGAGGGGCTTGAAAAATGTGGAATATGTAAAAATGTTTGTAAATTCAATGCTATAAAAGAGGATTCTTCAGGAAAAGCATTTGTTATTAAAGAGAAATGCATGGGTTGTTCACTTTGCATTTTCAATTGTCCAAATAAAGCACGTAAAATGATTCCTAGAGAAAATTATGATCCAAAGTTTTTACCTATAGAATATACGCATCCAAATCTATGGAATCTTTATAAAAAATAGAAAACTTTTTATATCCTAGTTAAGTATATATAAAGAAGTGGGGAAAGTGGCGATAAATTTAGTATCTTTAATTGTAAATATTATAGTTAGCGTGATTATAGTTTCACCAGTACTTTGGATATCTGGAAGGTCTCTTGTTGGTAAAGAAAAAGCAAAATTTACTGATGCTATATGGATAGTCGTTATTGGGATTATAGTTGGCACAATAGTTGGAGAACTTCTTACAGGTATTGTTGGAACAATTGTTTTAATAATAATATGGCTTGCTTTAGTAAAGCATTTCTTTGATTGTGGATGGTTACAAGCATTAGCAATTAGTATAATAGCAGCAATAATTTTCGTTGTGATAATCATAATATTAGGTTTTATTGGAATAGCAATTTTAAGCACGCTTATCTAAAATATTATAAGAAAAAACAATGCTAAGCTCTCTTATTTTTTAAGTAGTTGCATTGCTAAAAAAATATTATATAAGGAATAATTATTTCTCATAAAGAAAGATTCTTTAAAGCTTTATATTTAGAAGAACCTGATATTGTTCCAATAACTGATTTAAGCTTAGATCCACCAATTGTAGAAGGAATATTAGGAGAAAAAATAGGAATGGGTTTAACTAAATTAGGTTCAAATATTATGGAATTAAAAGAGAAAGGAAAAGCATGGGATTCTGCAATAAAATATAGATTAGCATTAATAAAAGCTTGTAAAAAACTTAATTTTGATGCAATTCCAGCTCTTTCAGATTATTCTCTTGTAGATAAAAAATATGAACCAAAATTTCTCTAATGTAATCTTTTGTAGAGTGAAACAACCAGTAAACTAACGTAATATATTATTCCAAAGATACCCATAAACACGCAAATAATATAGATTTCAAATGCTAAATTAGGATTATAGAGTGGGTTCGTTATTAATGGATAAAAAGGATGTATATCACTGTAAAGTGGAGAATCTAATAAAACATGGAGTATTGTTCCTAAAATACCTGCAAGCATAAAAGATTTTAGATTCAAATTATTAATTGGCTCTAAATAAATTACTCTATAAAGTGAATAACAAAAACGCTCGAAAAAGAACATAATGTAACCTAAGGCGAGACCTAAAAAGAAAGCTGAGAAGAATGTATGTAAGTATCCATGCAAAGGATATCTTAAGTTGAAGAGGATTACTAAGAGAGGTTCAATATCAATTATTACATTAGCTAATATAAATGTAGGTGCATGAATATACTTTCTAAAAGAGACCCCTAATCCTAAGGCTGGACCCAAATGGAATGGCGTAAATGGCATTCATATTAACCTCAACTAATAATGTTTTTTATTTTAATTTTTATATTTAAAGAAAGATTTAAAGATTATAATATTAAATATAGATATTAAGTAAATATTTTCGAATTAAAGACAAATATATTTTTTAAATCAAAAAAAGAAGATTATAGAAAACGCTTAAATAAGAGCGATTATATTTAAGCTGCTGAAAAAGTTTATTTTTTGCTATATATTAATCATTATTTATATTGTTGGCCATAGATTTTGTGATACACCTTTAATATTTAAGCTAGGAGAAATTTTATCTATAATAGGTTTTAACTCACTCCATTCTTTCTCATTTATTGGTTCTACATTAACTTTTTCCTTAATATTTTTAAATATTTGTTTAGATTTCTTTTCACCTTCTTCATTAAGTGGAACTGTAACCCATATATGATAGAAAAGTGTTGGTCTAAAAGCTCTTGGTATTTCTGCAAGGAAGTGCATTATAATACAATCTTCTAAATGTGCCCCCTCCATATACATTACTTTTTTTAACATTGCATAAAATAAGGTAGTTGGTGTGAAAAGGGCTAGTGTTAATGATTTTATGATTTGAGCTGTACTTACAGTTATACCCCTCGCTGATAATTCATCTAAAACTTTTTTAGCATTTTCTCTATCAAGCTCATTAAATTGTATATTCATTTTTTTCAATATTTGTAAAAATGGCTTTCTTGGTAATAAACCAAGATTGTATGCTTTCCCCATTCCTTTTAAGAAATTATTACTAGTATACAATATATAAGGCTCGATTTTTTCATTCAAAATCCTACACCATGTATTTTTATCTTAACATATTTATATTTAAAGATTATGATACTTTAGAACATCAATTTTTCAATGTTAAAATTAAATAAAGAAAAAATTATGATTTTTTTAATTAGAAGAAGAGAAGAAATAGTTAAACTTTTAATAAAAAATTTTATGTATAGGAATATTTATAACAATATTTATGAGACTCTGGTCTATACACCCAAAATATTTAGATACTAAAGGACTATTGGGTTTGTGGAGAGAGGGATTATTGGCACAAAAAGTATTGGAAGATAAAATAGAGAGATATAAAAATCACCCTCAATTAATTAGATTTAGAAATACGAGAAATCCTATCTTATATATTGGCACATATTTATATTACGTTTATTTAGAAGGAAAAAGAAGGAATTACAATTTTGATATAAACAAAATAAAGAAGTATAATTTTGATATAGAAAAAATACCTGTAAAGAGAGGGCAAGTATTATACGAGTTTAATCATTTATTGAAAAAATTAGAAATGAGAGATAAGAAAAGTTATGAGGAAATAAAAGATATAAAGGAAATAGAAGTAAATCCAATATTTTATATTGTAAATGATGATAGTATAGAGCAGTGGGAAAAAATAAAATTATAATTAATCTTAATTTCTCTCTCTTTATATAAATAATACCAAATTTATTTTATATTATCTTACTAGATAGGCAAAATTTCAAAAACATAGCTTTATAAATAACTTTTTAAAAAGAAAATCTTAATTATTGAAAGAAATGAAAATAAAAGAAGAAAGAGTGGATGAAATAATTAAGATAATTAAAGAATTTTTATTAAGTAGGCCTAATTATAAATTGAAGCTTATGGATAAAGAAATAGAATATAAAGAATTGGCTGAAGCATTAGATTTAATGAATAAAGAAGAAAGAAGAGTTTTTGTTGAAGAGCTTTTTGAAGCAATTATGAAAAAATGGAGAGAAAGATAAAAAATATTTATTAAAAACCTGTTTTTGTTTTTTTAAAAGAAAATCATGTTTTTTGGTAATAATTTTATTCTATTTTTTAATAAAAAATTATTAAAGTTATTGTAGTGAAAAAGTTTTAAGTAAGCATTTTAAATAATAAAAATTAGGAAAAAAGCGGGGTGGGGAAGGGTCAAGCATTAATTGCTGACTCCTAACCAGGTGATCCCGTCGGGCTCATAATGTGAGTGCCATTTTAACATCGTGGTACTCACTTAAGAGACCCGAAGATCGGTGGTTCAAATCCACCCCCCGCTACCATTTTTTAAAAATGAAACGTGATGAAAAGACATAAAATCACTTAAAATAATCAAAAAGATAAAATTTACTAAAAATAACTTTTTAAAGGGGGAAATTTAAAATATTTTTTATGAATAACATTATTGTGGTTACTATTCATTAATCCCTGGCTATAAAATTGTTAAGATTTTAGGAATAGTTTCTGATTTAACAGCAAGAACTAGAGGAGTTGGCGGAAAATTCATTGCTTCTCTTCAAGCTTTGGCTGGAGGAGAAGTTTCAGCTTTTACAGAAGAAATGATTAAAGCAAGAAATGAAGCTTTAAAAAGAGCTATAGAACAAGCTAAAATGTTGGGAGCAAATGCAATTATTGGATTAGATTTTGAGACTACAGAAATTTTTGAATCAACTGTATTAATTTCTGCAATTGGTACTGAAGTAATTATAGAACCTGAAAAATAGAATTGAGTACAATTTCTTATATTGGAATTATAACTGAAAAAAGAATAAGGTTTAATGATCCAATATTTTCACTAGAGAGAAATTAAGAAATTTTCTTAAAAATGGAAAAGGATGGAAAGAGTAATAATAACTATTAATAGGATTTTCCTTAAAGGTAAAAAGAAGAAATAATAAAAAAATCAAAGTTTTTCCATTAAATAAAGAAATTCATTTTTATGGGAATAGAACCAGAAATAGAAAAACATAAACAATAAAATAAAATTGTGCTAATCCTACCAAGCAGACTTATTTTCTTTCTAGGAAACTAAACATTTATACCCTTCATTTAGTTACTTTTGAATCTTAGGCATTCTAATTACACACATAATTCTATCATTATCTTAATATTTACCTCAAATTATATGAAACTTATCTTGCATTTTCTCATTAAAAATAATATTCAAAGATACTCATATATACCTTTAACTAAAAAAATTCTTAATATATTTACAAAAGCTTCAGCTTGATCGTATGGATCTTCAATTTTACTTGCAATTTCTCTTGCTTTCTCAATATAACTAATATCATTAGTAAATTTAGCAATATCTGTAAAAGCTTTAGCTTGATAGTATAATTTTTCAATTTTATTTGCTGCTTTTATAGCTTTTTCAATATCTTTAACATCTTTAGTTTCTTCAGCAATACGTAAGAAAGCATAAGTTTTTAAAATAGAGTCCTTTCTTTTACTTGCCATTTTTCTTGCTTTCTTAATATCATTAATATCTTTAGTATTTTTAGCAATTTCTACAAAGGCTTTAGCTTGCTTATATAGATATGAAGGGCCTTCAATTTTATTTGCTATTTCTCTAGCTTTTTCAATATCATTAATACGTATAATTCCTAAATTTTCACTATTATCATTTATACATATTGATTTTAATATGAATACATCATGTATAGGTGTTTCATTCATCATTGGCAAATTTAATACTTCAAGAATTACAGCAATTCCTCCTTTTGCTCTTCTATCAACTATCATACTATCCAAATCTATAATTGCATTTTGACCATTTGCAGAATAATTATAAACATCTTTTCCTTTATATTTCCATATTCTTCCTTTATGCTTATTCTTTATATTATTAATTATTTCATATTTCTCCATTCCTAAGAAAACATCTTTTCCAATTTCTTTAGAAATAGAATCTGTATCATAATCTACATTTACTATTCCAACTAAGAATTGAGGATTATACTCAGGGACTTTTATTGGATTAAATTTTGGTGAATCCATATCAACTTCTATTCTATAAAGAGGGCCATAGCCAGGAAGATCGAATGAAAATTTTTCTGGCATATAATCTCTTTGTGAGTAATTCTTTTTATTTTCCATAGGATAAGAATATGCATTTACTACTAAGGGAACAAAATATCAAAAATTAAAAATAATGCTAATATTATTGAAAAAATATTTTTTATTATTCCATTTTCAAAGAATTTAAATATTTTATTCATAAGTCATTCCTCTAAAATGAGAGAAACATGATATTCTCCTCCATTAACTGTATATATTGTTATGTGTATTTTCTGACCAACAGATGCAGCATATGGAGGAATACCTATCCCGATTCCCCCATGTTCACCAGGTTCTACAGGTAAGAATGTTTTTTCATCTAATGGATCTAGAAAGCATCCTGTTTTCACATTTCCTAAATCTACTCTTGTATCAGGTGCAAATTCTTTGAATGGTTTACCATTTATGTATACATTGCATACTCTTACAGTTGTAGTACCAACATTTTTAAAATCAATAGCTATAAAAAATCTATTATGAAAGCTTCTTGAACTCCATACATCTACAATTTCTATTTTTTCATTTACAATAAATTTTTGAATTATTCCAGAATACCAAAGAACTGAAAAAATTGTAATAGCTAAACATATTGATATTAAAATAATTGTAGCTAAAATTATACTTATTCCTTTTTTATTCATATTTCTCTCCTTTTAAAAAGGAAATAATATAATATAATAAAATAGTAATCATAATAACAATGATAAATAAAGATAATGGGATAATGTATTGTTCAATATTAAATTTTTCTTTAAATGTTTCAATTGTTTTTGTTGTTAATGGTTTAGTAGTTGTAGTTTTTTCTTTTATTTTAATTGTTATATAAGTTGTTATATCTTTCCCTTCTCTATGAGTATCTGTTATTGTATGTACCATTGTTATATTAAAATATGTTTCTGTAAAAGTATAAGTGACTGTAACAGTAGACCATATTTCAGTAAATGTCATAAGTATTCTAGAAACCTCAAATGGAACAAATGTATCAATGACACCATTCACATAAACATAAAACCAATATTCTCCTTCTTCTAAAATTCCTAAACTATAATTATGTTCTCCATATCTATAAGAATATTTTGATATATTACCAGTCCATTCTTCTACTATAATATTAATCATAAATCCATCTTTAGTTTTTATAACATCTCCCCAATGAATCCCTTTTGGAACCATGTTTGCATCTAATGCAACTCTTGCAATCCATTCTTCTCCATTCCATTCAATCCATGGAGTTACAATATAATAAAGTGTTGGTTCTGTTTTTTCAATTATAAAATTTTCAATTTTATATAATTCATTATTTATATATAATTTAAAAGTATAATTTCCTTTTTCTAAAAATCCTAAATCATAAACATTTACTCTATTTATAACTGGAAATTCTAAAGTTTTACTTATAAATTTCATTGAAATATTTACATAAAAAATATTTCCATTCCTATTTACTTCTCCCCAATCAATATCAATATGTGGTGCAGCATCTTCTTTAAGATAAATTTCAATAAATGCATACCATTTAGAATAATCTTCTTCTGGATAAATACTAACATATATTGATTTAATAGAATCTTTAATCAATTCTTGATTTTCAGAATTACAATTTATTTGAATAATATTAAAATAAAATGAAATTGGAAAAAATAATAAAATAATCATAAAAGAAGAGAATTTAATAAAATTAATCAAAATAACCGCCTTTTTCCTTTAATAAATATTATAGAAAAAAAATATAAGTTTTATGGATATATAATTAAATTTCTTAAGAAAATTATAAAAACTAAAATATTTTAAATTCTTTCCAGCATATTATTAGCAATATAATTAAAAATATTCTAAAAATCACTAATC
>Ga0080004_1208457_pt1 | contig 32909 bp, 24 predicted proteins | sample WasSprMetagenome_FD_69207 | JGI IMG/M metagenome (GOLD analysis project Ga0080004, IMG submission 69207) | Sulfidic aquatic microbial communities from Washburn Spring, Yellowstone National Park, USA - WS (SPADES assembly) (version 2) | ecosystem: Environmental > Aquatic > Thermal springs > Hot...
TGTGTAATTTAACTTATTTTTAGTGAAAAAAGAAAGATTTTTAAAATCCCCCTCACTCCCCTCCGATGTTACGTCGGAAGGGAATTAAAGGGGGATTTTGATTCGTTTTTATTTTATCTGCAAAAAATTTATAGAAAAACTTATGAGCGTAAAAGAAAATATTAAAATGGATAAGAGTTTATGCATAGATTTTGGAGAAATTTTTTTGATCTAACGAATATTCTTTCAGGACATTGAATTTTGTGCTAACACCAATAATATTTGATTATTCACAATTATAATATTGTATATTATTCATAAACAAAGCAGTATTAGACAAAGTATTAGAAGACATCGCCAAAAATTCTCTCTCAATTGGATTCTTAGGAAAAGTAGTATTGGGTAAAGCACACACTCCTATCGCTGGTATCTCGCAACCTAAAAGTTTTCCATCCTTATCATAATACTTAATCATATCATTTGTTTTCACTTCGATTAACTCACTAGAAGACACACCTTCGCCAAGATTTTTCTCTTCATTCTGGTCGATAATCCTATTCTCCCCAAAATTAAACATTGGATTTAAAGCACTTTTTGCAGCATCTTTCATAGCATTCTTAACCATATCAGACATTTCATTTTTCATCTCATCTTTAAGTTTTTCTGTTTCCTCGTCATCTTTAGAAAAACCGGGAACGCTAGCCTCTTTGAGTGACTTCATTTCTTCACTATCCAATGATGAATCTTTTAAAAATGCTGGAATTGCATTTGGATTAATTCTGTCAAGTTTAGATTTAAGTTTCTCATTATATTCAAGTGAAGATTTAATATCACTTGCTCCCTCAAATGCCTTTGCAGTCCAGTGTCTTGCTGTATCATTTGATGCATCCCTTGCTGCATAAAGTGTTGTCTTGTAAGTACTCTTAAGCATATCAAGAGCTGAATTAGAATTCTTCCCTACTGGCTTTGAAAATGAATATTTAGCATCAATATTTTTAATTTTCGCAACACCACTACCAACACCTTTAAATCTCGATACACTTGAAACACCACTTTCTGATGAACTTATAGATGCTGATGTGTTTGATGCGCCACCAGATAAATATGTATTAGGACTATTCAAACTTGCATTCATACTACCCTTTGGCTTATATGGCATTCCTACTCCACCTGCTAAATATCCTCTATCACCCCCATTATAGATACCATCTTCACCACCAACTCCACTTTTCCCTTCTAAAACATCTTTCTCCTTATCAAAATCACCTTCTTTATCAATACCCTTTCCACCAAGTTTCTCTGCTATCATCTTCTCTTTTGTTTCCTCATCTGAAAAAAGATATTTTATCTTCTCAAAAACTGAAAATTTTATACTCTTACCACTATCTCTAACTAATTCGTTATACCTATTCCCACCAACAAGTTTATATGCTTCGTCTGATAAGACAAAAACTGAAAGAATACCTATAATAAAAAGGAAAATTACTAAAATCAACAGATTATACCTAAATGCCTTTTTAAACGAAAAATTTTCAAATGCATAAATTAGCCCTTTTTTTTCTTCTTTATCACCTTGAGGTTTATTACTTTCCATAACACCTCCAAAAACAAAAATTATACCTTATAAAACGGCTCGCCGCCGTTTATAACGGCTTATTTATGTTATAGCAGGATTTTTATAAAAAATCAAGAGGAAAAAATATACTTATTAAGTATCTCATTGAAAAGTGGATCTGTATCAACTATATAATTTAGTTTATCTATGTCTTTTTCTTCATTATCTTCATAATAATGATCCGGCTCAACAAAATCCATCTCCTTATTTGATGGTGGATATAATTTTGCTACACTCAAGATACAAAATCTTTTATCAGAAAGGTTAAATGCTTTTGTTAAATAAAAGTTACCAGCAGTTTTTTCTCCAATAATAATTGCATTATTATTTTCCTTTAAACTTGCTGTCAAAATTTCTCCTAAAAATGCAGTGTTTTTGTTTACTATTACTATAATATTAGTTTTGCTAAAATTGCCATTATCTGAAATAAAAGTTTTATTATAAATATTTTTTGATGACTTTTCATAAAAAAGAACTTTATCTTTTCCAACAAAATAAGACACAATCTTTGACATCTCTTCTAAATTTCCCATTTTTAGATCCCTCAAATCTATTACTAAATTTCTTAAAGATTTTCCATCATTAAGAAGATTTTCAAAATCTACATCAGAATGCTCAAAAAAAGCATGAATACGAATATATTTTACATCATCGCTCAAATTAAATCCCCATACAAATGGGAAAAATATAACATCTTTTTCAAATTTAACACTATCAGTTTTCTTATTTTTCTCCAAAATCATCTCTATAACATCTTTTGTTTTAAGAATATTTTCTATTTCTTTTTCTGTTTTATCTTGGATATCAATATTATTTATTTTATTTATTTTGCTACCAATTATTTCCTGAAAATTTATTTTATCATTTCTAAATAAATACACTATTCTATACTCACCATTAATTTTTTTTATTATAAATGGATAGAATTTTTTTTCAACTTTTAGTTTATCATCATATAAAGTCAATTTACGCCCTTTTTTGAGGTTAACAAGATTAAAATTTTTATCTATTTTTTTAAGATTAAAAATATTATCTCCTACAACTTTTTTCATCTCGCTATAACTAAGATTATAATAGCTATGATTCAAATAAATTTTTATTATTTCCTCATTGATTTCTTCCTTCTTAAAACAAGAAAACAACAATCCTATTAAAGAAAATACTATTAAATAAGATTTTCTCTCTTTCAGTTTATCACTTAAAAATTTCATTATTATAATTCCTCTATTGAAGCTTATTTTATTGAGGTTTATAATTTGCAAACTTCTCATAACCCTCATCCCATTCCCATTTCATTCCAGGACTTGCGCATCCTCCTTCACCAGGTTTTAAAGTTCCTTTTCCAGGAACAACACATGCATATATTAAATTAGTTGATGGATCATAAATTTGAAAACTATTATCAGGCAAGCCAGTTCCATTTGGACCTGACTTATCATCCGTAACCTTAAGATAGATATATCCATTTTTGTCTTTATATACAGTATATTTACCATAATCGTCGCTATGAGAATATAATTCTTCAAGACCTGAATTTTTTATAAATTCATCAGAAGGAGATCGTATAGAAGAGTCATCTTTATTGGCAATATTCATTGAGTTTGGAATTATTCCATTTACAACATCTTGAAATGCTTTTTTCATTTCTTCCTTACTAATCTCATCGCTCCTCTTTTCATCTTTTTTCATATCAGGAAGAGGAACATTAGATGCTTTTAAAGAATTATATTTAGAATCCATTTCTTCATCTTTTAAATAGCGAGGAATAGAATTAGGATTTATTCTATCAAGTTTTGCTCTAAGTTTTTCATCGTACTGTATTGTTGCTTTTATATTTGCTGCTCCCTCAAATGCCTTTGCAGTCCAGTGTCTTGCTGTATCATTTGATGCATCCCTTGCTGCATAAAGTGTTGTCTTGTAAGTACTCTTAAGCATATCAAGAGCTGAATTAGAATTCTTCCCTACTGGCTTTGAAAATGAATATTTAGCATCAATATTTTTAATTTTCGCAACACCACTACCAACACCTTTAAATCTCGATACACTTGAAACACCACTTTCTGATGAACTTATAGATGCTGATGTGTTTGATGCGCCACCAGATAAATATGTATTAGGACTATTCAAACTTGCATTCATACTACCCTTTGGCTTATATGGCATTCCTACTCCACCTGCTAAATATCCTCTATCACCCCCATTATAGATACCATCTTCACCACCAACTCCACTTTTCCCTTCTAAAACATCTTTCTCCTTATCAAAATCACCTTCTTTATCAATACCCTTTCCACCAAGTTTCTCTGCTATCATCTTCTCTTTTGTTTCCTCATCTGAAAAAAGATATTTTATCTTCTCAAAAACTGAAAATTTTATACTCTTACCACTATCTCTAACTAATTCGTTATACCTATTCCCACCAACAAGTTTATATGCTTCGTCTGATAAGACAAAAACTGAAAGAATACCTATAATAAAAAGGAAAATTACTAAAATCAACAGATTATACCTAAATGCCTTTTTAAACGAAAAATTTTCAAATGCATAAATTAGCCCTTTTTTTTCTTCTTTATCACCTTGAGGTTTATTACTTTCCATAACACCTCCAAAAACAAAAATTATACCTTATAAAACGGCTCGCCGCCGTTTATAACGGCTTATTTATGTTATAGCAGGATTTTTACTAAAAATCAAGGGTAGAAGGTTACAGCCATCAAACAGCTTTCACAATTCTATTGCTCTTTATACAAGTTGTACAAACATAGCAAGTTGTCACTTTCCCATCAAGAATAATTTTTTGCTTCTGAAGATTTGGTCTAAATTTTCTCAAAGATGATTTATTTGAATGACTATAACTTCTACCGCTTTTAGGTCCTTTTCCACATATTTTACATTTGTATGCCATAATATTCTATTATATCAATTTTAACAGAGTTTTTTAAGTTCATTTAAAATATTTAACGCCTGAATTGGTGTTATATTATTGGTATCAACCATCTTTAACCTTTCAATTACTGGATTATCATCGGGGAAAGGAAGCATATTTGTTTCAAATTTTTTATCAACATTTCTCTTCTCAAGTTCTAAAAGTATCTCTCTTGCTCTTTTAATACACTCATCTGGAAGTCCTGCAATTTCTGCAACATGTATTCCATAAGATCTATCACAAGGACCTTTTACAACCTTATGTAGAAATGCTATTTCAACTTTTCCCTCATTATTAACCCACTCTTTTACCGCAATATTATAATTTTCTATTCCTTCATATTTTTCAGCAAGCTCTGTTATTTCAAAAAAATGTGTTGCAAAAAGAACCTTTGCTTTTATTTTTTTGTGAATATACTCACAAACAGCATAAGCAATTGATATTCCATCAAATGTTGATGTTCCTCTTCCAATCTCATCAAGAAGTATTAAGGATCTGTCAGTTGCAAGTTTAAGAATATTTGCTGTCTCTTTCATCTCAACCATAAAAGTTGACTCGCCTCTAACAAGTCTATCATGAGCACCTATCCTTGTCATTATTCTATCAACAAGCCCAATTTTTGCTTTATCACAAGGGACAAAACATCCTATCTGAGCCATTATAACTATAAGCGCAGTTTGTCTTAAATAAACGCTCTTTCCACTCATATTTGGTCCTGTAAGAATTATTGTTCTTGTCTCTTTGTCAAGTGTTAAATCATTGGGAACAAAATTACTATATGCAAGATACTTCTCAACAACAGGATGTCTTGCTTCTTCAAGTATCAAAACATTTTCCTTTACAATCTCCGGTTTTACATAATTATTTTTCTTTGAAATAGTTGCAAATCCACATAAAGCATCAATATATGCAATAAGCCCAGAGTAGATATTTATCTCCTCCAGATATAAAAGAACTTCTTTTTTTAGTTCTCCAAAAAGATATGATTCAAGTTTCTGTATCTTTTCAGTTGCGCCAAGAATTTTCTCTTCTATATTTTTAAGTTCAGGTGTAATAAATCTCTCTGATGAAACAAGTGTCTGTTTTCTGATATAATTTGATGGAACTTTGGATAAATGTGTTTTTGTAACCTCTATATAATAGCCAAAATTATTATTATATCCAATCTTAAGCGATGGAATTTGCGTTCTTTCTCTTTCATTTTTTTCTATATCATTTATAATGCTTTGTGAGTTTTCTATTAGATTTTTAAGATCATCATACTCCTGGTTATAACCTTTCTTAAAAAGATTTCCTTCACCAACTTTAAGCGATGAGTTTTCGTCTATTGATTTATCTATAAGTAGATATAGTTTTTTTAATTTTTCAAGCGAGTTTAGTTTTATAAGAATATCACCAAAATATTTTTTAACCTCATCATCTGAAAGTATTTCTAAAAGTTCATCCATCCATTTTATTGAATTTTTCAAAGAAATAAGGTCCTGCGGATTTATGCTTAAGTTTATAATCCTTCCACATACTCTTTCAATATCAGGAATCTTTGAAACAAGATTTGAAATTTTTTCTCTAATCTCATCGTTTCTATATAAAAAATCAACTCCATCAAGTCTTTTGTTTATAAGATAAATATCATTCAAAGGATTTAAAATCCATTTTCTAACAAGTCGGGATCCCATTGCTGTTTTTGAACCATCAATAACATCAAAAAGCGAATACCCACCTTCATAATCGCTTGATACAAGTTCAAGTGTTTTTATAGCAACATCATCAAGTTTAAGCGTTATGTTATCATCATAATAAATAGGTTTTAGATTTTTTATATCGGTCTCAAGTGATTTTAAATATGAAAGACACAAACAAACACTTTTATATGCAAGATTATTGTTTTTCCAAACTACATCATCTTTAAAAGGAAAATCCGTCTCAGTGATTTCTGATACTGTTATATTTGAAAATATATCTATATGATTATTTTTAAAATACTCAAATGTTTTTTTATCACATATTATCTCTCTTGGAGATATTCTTGAAATAAGAGAAAAAAAGTGACTCAAATTCTTATCATCAAGTTTATTTATAGAAAAAAACTCTGTAGTTGATACATCAATCCAAGAAACTCCCCATCCAACTATATCCATAACAACAGCACAAAGATAATTGGATGATTTTGAGTTTAAAAGTTCCTCTTCAACAACAGTTCCTGGTGTAATAACCCTTACAACCTTTCTTTTAAATAGTTTTGTTTTTTTGTCCTCTTCTCCAACTTGCTCACATATTGCAACCTTATATCCATTGTTTATTAGTTTTGATATATAAGTCATTGCAGAATGATATGGAACCCCACACATTAAAACGCCTTGTCTTTTCGTAAGATAAAGCCCCAAGATTTTTGATGCTATTTTTGCATCATCATCAAACATCTCATAAAAATCACCAAGACGAAAAAATAGTATCGCGTCTTTGTACTGCGATTTTACGGATTTATATTGATTCATTAAAGGTGTATCTATATTCTCAATAGTTTTTATCTCGTTCATAATAATAATTTACCATATTTTTAATGTTAGAAATTTAACCTGCTTTTTATAAACAATGCTAATCATTAAAATTCTCTCTATAAAAAAAAGCTAACATAAAACAATTATAAATAAATGCTCAATAGAGTAAGTCATCTCAGTTTTAAATTAACTTCCAAAACATAAGTTTTTATAAGGACATTCTTTGCAGTTTTTTTGATTTTCTGGTGGTTCAAAAAAATCTTTCTCATAAATATCAGTAAGCATTTTTAAGATAAGTTCCCTAAATTCTTTTTGAGATACATTATCATCTCCATTGTATAGAAATTTTTCTTGAATGAACTTGCTTCCAAGTGTAATTATAGAAGCATCAAAAACTCCATCATAATAATTTGAAAAAACTTCAATATATAAAGGAAGTTGAAGTGAGCCAATTTTTTTATAATCAGAAATATTTTTAATTTTTGGAAGATGCCTATCTATATCGCTAGACATTTTAAAATCAACTATTTCAATTTTATCACCATTCTTAAAAATAGAATCACTTCTTGCAACTACTTTAAATTTATTTTTACCAACTTTAAAATATGTTTCCCCTTCTTTTTCTGTTTCAAGAAGAATACTATCTTTCTTTTTATCTACCAAAAAATCATAAAGATCTAAAAGACGTTTTTTAATTTGCTTTTTAATAACTCTTGTTTCAATATCATTTTTATTACCAAAAACACTTTTAACTGCTTTAGCAATCAGTTTGAATACTTTTTTCTTATCAATAGAGTTCATCTTTTTACCTTTAAAATTCTTTAAAAACTCATCTATAGATTTATGAATATCTATTCCTTCAAACCTTTTATAACTCTCATCATCAACACTTACCCCAACAACATACTCATAGTAAAACATAATCTCACAAATAGCATATCTTGAAAATGCGGTATAGGAGTAATCAATATTTCTAATAATTCCCTTAATTCTTTCATCTTTTTTGATTTTTTTTGGTTTTGATGTTTTAAAAGAAATCTGTGGCAGTAGATCTGGTGAGTTTTTGATTTGAAATTTTCTTTTTTCCATCTCCCATATTATTTTTTCAACAATAGGACTTTTTACAGTTTGATTAGTATCAATATGATATATAAAAACATTTTTTGCTTGATAAATCAAACTTTCAAGATAATATCTATATATATCGTTTGTTGTTCTCATATCTGGGATTTTCAAAGATTTCTTTATATAATCTGAAATAAAACTGCTTGGATCTGGAAGTGGTGGAAAAACACCATCATTTGCATCAAGTAAGATAATGTTTTTAAACTTTAAGTTTCTTGCTTCAAGAAAACCTATACACTGAACACCTTCAAGTGGGCTTGATATAAAAGAAAGATTTATTTTTGAAAGAATTTCTAAAACAAAATCGAAATAAGTATATATTTCATTGAAACTTACATCGATAAAATCTTTTTTTATCCATAAATTAAGCGTTTCTCCTACCTCATCAAACATAAAGCTCCAGTATGGATGAAATTTAAGATTTGTTTGTTCGTAAATAAAATCTATAAAATCCTTAAAAACTAAAATAAACTCATTTAAATCTCTAACTTCATTAAATCTAATAATTATATCTCCAAGAGTTTCTATTTCTTTAACAATAGATATATCAAAATACAACTCAGTTTTATCTTCTATTTTTTTATTAAAATCAGGTGGAACAATTTTTTTTAAGTAATTGTTTGAGATAAACTCATAAAAAGATTCTACATTGAAATACCGCTTAGAGTTTTTTATAACTGAGTTTTTAAAAATCTCTCTAATATCATTTACTATTGAAAAAAGTGGTGAGTATCTTATTGAAAACCCACCCGATATATTAAACTTATTAACATCTCCTAAAAAATTTTCAAGAAGAATTATTATATCAGATGTATCTGGAATAATTATAGCCGTATTATCAAAATCCCCAATCTCTTTTAATTTTTTCTTTAATGAAAATACCTGATGATGTTTATTTAAAACTCCAAGAACCTCAATATTTTTTTCTCTAAATCCTTCATATATGTCATTTTCAAAATCCAAATTAAAACCAAGAAAAGAAATCTTTTCTTTTAAAAGTGGATGAGCAAAAAATAAAAAATATGATTTTTTATTTTCATAAATTTTTTTAAAAATCCTTTTCTCAATCTCAGTTAGTGCAAAAAAACCAGCAAGAATAATCTCATCAAAATCTTTTAAATCATCATCAACTTCAGAGTATTTTTCATATATCATACTTCTTGAAAATTTTTTCTCCAAGTATAGAAAATCATAAAAATTGCTATATAAATCTGAAAAAATATTATATCTATCAGATATTTTTTTATCTTCATCTCTTAAAACTATTCCATCTCTTATTAAAAAATCATAAGGTCTTATATCTTCTTTTTTAATAGCATTTATCCTAAGTTCTTCAAAATCATTTATAAGAATTTTTGCATAATCAAAAAACTCATCAGTCATAAGTTTTTTTGAAAAGAGTTTTGAAACATCATCTCTAAAATTTCTATATAATAAAAAAAGCATCTCACTGCTATCAATAAACTCAAAATCAATGTTTAGAATTAATCTTTCTTTTACAAAATCATCAATTGAATATATCTTTGGGAGAAGTGATGTTTTTTTATTCTTTTCAAGAATTTTTTTTCTAAGATAGTACCCTGCTCTTATATTTGGGAAAACAACTATCTTTCTCGTTATATCACCATTTTCAGTTATTTTAATTGCTGTTTTTTCAATTATATCATCAGTTATTATTTCAATCTTTTTCATAAACTCTTATACATTTTTTCTCATTTACATAATAAAGATATCCATAGATTTCTTTCTCAGGATACATTTCTAAAAACTTCTTAATATAATCTTTAACCTGTTTTAAATGTTTCTCATCAAAAACACCACTTTTAAAATCGACAATATCAATATTTTTTTCCCTAATTACAACTCTATCAGGTCTAAAAACCTTTCCATTATCTGAAATTATTTCGCTTTCATTTAAGACATCTTTTATATCTCCTTCAAAAAATGAAACAAAGTTTTTATCTTTTAAAACCTCAGAAATTACTTTATAAATCTCATTAAAAATATCATCATTATATGAAACTTGCTCCATTAAAAATGATTTTTTAATAAGTAAAGAAATATCTTTAAAATCAGATGATTTTTTTATCATTGAAAGAGTTCTATGAATAACTCTTCCTTTAATTTTTATCTCATCATCAGTATCTGGCTCTTTTACAAATGGATATGATACAGGAAGGGGAGCAAAATCTATATCAAGATATAAATCCTTCTTTTTAGATATACTTTCTTCATATTTTTTCCCACCCTCTTTTCCTATATCCTCATCTTCAAAAACTTTAAGTATACTATCCTTTAATTTTATATAGACAATGTTATATAACTCTTTCTTTGCTCTTGTCATTGCCACATAAAAAAGATTTATCTTTGATATCGCCTCATCAAATTTAACACTCTCATAACCATCAAGAATATTTTTATAATCAGATTTTTCAAGCGCTTTTGAGTGGGACTTATTTATTTTTAAAACATACAAATTTTCTGCTGGGACAAAATGCATTCCCTCACCATAACTACTTTTTTCTTCCCAGAAAACATTTATAACAACATCAAATCCAAGACCCTTTGCTTTATGAAAAGTCATAACCTTAATTGAATCAACCGATGGCGAAAGTTCTATTGAAAAACTCTCATCATCATCACTATTAAGCATTTTAATTGTTTTATTTAATGAGTAATTTTTAATTGAAAACCCATATATTATCTCTGCAAATTTTAATAAAAATAAAGAAAACTCTGGAAAATTTTTATAAACCTCAAAAAATCTATATATTTTTATTAGAAGTTCGTAAACATTTAAAACCAACGAGTCATTTTTAAACTCCAAAATAAATTCTTTATAAAACTCGGGATATAATTTTTCTAACTCTTTTTCAAAAATATATTTTCTCTCTTTTTTATCCCTTAAATTAAAATAAATCTCTAAAATATTTTTATAAAAATCTCCATATTTTTTCTTAAAAACATCAGAGTTTATAAACTCAAAAAATGAAAAATAATTACCACTATCAAGAAACTTCAAAAACGATATTATAGAAGAAACCACTAAATTTTTTCTAACATCCAATGAACTATATGATGCAACAGGGGCAATCTCACTTATCCAAGATGATATTTTTTCAACCTGCTCATTTTTATAAGTAAGAACTGCAACAGATGAGTATGGATATCTCTTAATTACATCTTTTATAATTTCTAAAATTTTTTCTTTTATTTCATCTTCAAAATTATCAGTTTTTGAAATTAGAATTGTTTTATAATACCCATCATTTTTAGAATCTGGAATATGTTTTATCTGATAAAGAGAAGAGAGTTTTTCAGGAAGATAATTCTTAAGATACTCTTTAAAAATATTTGAAGAAAAAATACTATCAACATACTCAAGAATTTTTTTATCCGTTCTATAATTCTTTTTTATATCATAGACATCAATACTTCCAATTGACTGCGTATTTATATATGAATTGGTAGATCTTTTATTTAAAAACTCAAACATTATTCTATAATCAGCATTTCTAAACATATATATAGCTTGTTTTATATCACCTATAAAAAATCCACTTCCATCAGATGATATCGCCTCTTCTACAAAAGGTCTTATCACACTCCACTGACCTAAAGATGTATCTTGAAACTCATCTATTAAAAAATGTTTCATAAAAGAAGAAAGTTTTAAATAAATATCAACAACGCTTTTGTTTTTCAAAAGATCGGTATAAACATCTTTTGCTGTTCTTGAAAGAACAATTTTTTGAGATTTTTTAAGATAATCATCAAAAAAACTCCTAAATTTTTCATAAAACTCTACATATGGTTGATAAAAAACAATCATCTCATAAATAAGCCATTTATATGAAAGTTTTATTATCTCATTGTTTATTTTTTCAAATCCCTCTGGAATATTTCCTCTAATAAAAACAGATTCTTTTTCAACAACAGTTGAAGCTATATCATAAACATTTCCTGAATCATAACCTTTTAAAATATCAACATAAACTCCCTTACCAGAAGTCTTCGTAATAACCTTACCAACAAGTTCAATAATTTTCTTTTCTATTTTTTGTTTTTCAGAAACATTTTTTTCTTTAAAAAGTTTTATATCAAGAAGATACTTATCCTCATTTGAAAGAAAATACAAAAATATCTCTTCAATTTTTGGAAATGGATTTAAGAAAAAATCCCTTGATGTTGAATTTAAAAAATCAACCACATTTTCAAATTCCTTATAAAGTTTCTTATCATCCTCAACTTTACTTAAAAACCTTGCAAATGCTTCATTAAGCACTTCATTATAATTAAAAACTACTTCAAAATCAGTTTTAAAATTAAGATCAATTGCCTTTGATCTAAATATGCTTAAAACAAAAGAATCAATTGTTCTTACATTAAAATAATAATATCTATCAAGTATCTCATCTATGATAGATAATGCTTTTTTTGAAAGTTTATCGTTGCCATTTGCTAAACTTTTAAGTTTTAAGATTATCCTTTCCCTCATCTCCTTACTTGCATTTTCAGTAAATGTTATTGCTACAATATTTGAAAAATCAGTATTTTTCTTTCCCAAAAGTATAAAATCTATATATCTTTCAACAAGTTGATATGTTTTTCCAGAGCCAGCAGATGAGTGTATAACATTTATAGATGGAAACTTCAATTTCTTTTCAGTAATTAACTCCATAACCCTTAAAAAAAGACTAAAATTTAAATTTTTTATTGTATCTGTATAAGTTCAATGGATTTGTAGTTTTTAGGTATTTTTATAATGCTATAGAAATTTCTTTTTGCATTTTTATTTTCTTCAGCAAGTTCAAAGATATCAACTCTATACTTAATCTTCAATACATCCCCAAAAAGTTCATATGAATCAATCTTAAATATACCTGGTGGGAGTTCAGAATCAGAAACTATTGTAAGCAAATAATTTTTTGAAAAATCAACCTCAGGCTTTTCTCTAACCATATGATGCTCTATAAAACTCGCCCAAGAAGATGATGATTTAAAAACCTGCCATTTGCATGGAGCATATATAGGTGTTATACTTGATCCATAATTCTCACCCATATGTGGAACATTAACAGTTTTTATTTTCTCTGATTTATCGATTTTATCGTAAAGATTTATTTTTTTATCAAGATCCTTCTCAGATAAATTTACATAAACCTTCTTTTTTGATCTTGCCATCTCTGCAAGTTGAGTAAATGGATCTACTGGTTTTTCTGAGACTTCTTGAAAGTTACTATCCTTAACTAATTTTATTGCTTGGGTCTCAAAAACTCTAACCTTTGATTTATCTATCTCTTTCATTGGATACATTGTCTTCATACTATCAACTGCTTGCTGTGCTTTAAGTTTTGCTTCAAGTGCATAATCAACTTCTCTTTTTGGTATCTCAATTGACTTTTTAAAATATTTTGTATCAAGATAATAATAAACAAGACCAAGAATAACTACAATAACAATAGATAATAAATAAATCAATTTTTTCCTATCAATACTCATAAACTCTTACTACCTTATTATATCAAATTTAATCAATTAAGAGTTTTTCAATTATTCCAGGACCCTCATAAACAAATGAAGTGTATATCTCAAAAAGAAAAGCCCCAAGTTTTTTCCTCTCCTCTATATCATTTTTATCAAATATACCGCCAACAGAGATAACTGGAATATCAGATGAATATGACCTTATTTTTTTAAGAACACTCAAAGAAACATCCCTTAGGCAAATACCACTTGCTCCACCCTCTATTTTTTTAAATTTCTCATCCTTAATTATATCCCTTCTTTTCGATGTATTTGTGGCTACAATGCCACATTTCATATTAACACAAACCTCAACAATATTTTTTATATCACAATCAGATAGATCTGGTGAGATTTTAATAAAAAGTGGTTTCTTATCAGATATATCTTTAACCTCTTCAATAATCTTTCTTATGTAATTAGAAATATCTCCTTCAAACATACCAACATTTGGGCAACTTATATTTATAACAAAAAAATCTCCAACATCTTTTAATATCTTATAGCAATCAGCAATATTTTTATGTGCATCATTAAAATCAACATCATTATTTTTTGCAATATTTATCCCAAGAACAATATTTCTTTTATCCCATTTTTCAATATTTTTTAAGACCTCATAGGCGCCATAATTATTAAGTCCAAAATGATTTATAATGGATTTTTCATTTATAATCCTAAAAACCCTTGGCTTTGGATTTCCTTTTTGTGGTCTTAATGTAACACTTCCAACCTCAACAAAACCAAATCCTAAATTTCCAAGTGCTCTAAATACTTCAGCATTTTTATCAAATCCAGCAGCAATACCTATCTGATTTTTAAACCTAATTCCCATAAATTCAAAAGGTTTTGATTTTTTCGGTGATAAATCAAGGTTTATCTGTGAAAAAATTTTTAAAAAAAAGATTGCTATATTATGAGCATCCTCTGGATCCATTTTAAATAAAATCTTTTGAAATAATTTTTTATATAAAAAATCTACCATCATCATAGACAATCTTACCATTTATTATTGTCTTTAAAACAACCCCATTTAATTCTTTTCCTTTAAAAGGTGAGTTTGATGATTTTGAAAAGAAACTATTTTTCTCAACCTTCCATTTTTTATTAATGTCAAATATTATTATATCAGCGTAATAATTCTTAGTTATACTTCCTCTATCTTTTATCTGACATATCAAAGCACAAACAAAACTCATCTTTTTTATAACTTTTGATATATTCATTTTTTTCTCAATAACAAGTTTTGTAATTGTTGAGGAAAGAAGTGTCTCAAGCCCAATAACACCATAAGGTGCATTATCAAAACCAACAGATTTTGATTTCTCTGTATGCGGTGCATGATCTGTTGCAATAACATCTATAATATCATTATCTATTGCCTCAATAATAAAATCTCTATCTATTTTACTTCTAAGTGGTGGGTTCATCTTAAAATCTGGATCATTATTCTCATCATCTGATGTAAACCAAAAATAATGTGGACAGGTTTCACAAGTTATATAAGAATTGATTTTCTTTGCCTCTTTTATAAGTTCAAGAGATTTTTTAAGTGTTATATGTTGAAAATGTATAGCAGAATTTTTTGCAAGCTCAATATCTCTTTTTATAGCAAGATACTCTGTTTTTGGATCTCTAAAATCCCCTTGAACTTGTGAATGTGAAAAAATTTTTTTACCATAAAATCTTGCTTTTTCTAATGCCTCTTTCATTATACTTTCATCAGAAACCCAGTTTCCATCATCAGAAAAACCAACTACAAGATCAACTACACTTTTAAAATCATTTATTTTTTTACCTTCCCTTTTTTCTGTTATAGTAGATGTGAAGAAAAAATTTAATGGATATTTTTTTGACTCATCAATAATATTTTTTAAAATATCATATCTATCAAGTGGTGGTTTTGTATTTGGCATAATAACCACGCTTCCAACCCCACCTTTAATTGCTGCCTTTGTAAAAGAAAGAAAATCCTCTGCATCTTCATTTCCAATTCTTAAATGTGTATGAATATCAAATAAAGAAGGTGCTATATAAAGCCCTGATGCATCTATAGTGATAGCGGATTTTAAATCTATTTTTTCAGATATATCAACAATTTTTTCGCCATCAATAAGTATATCAAGTCTCCTTGGTTTATCTGAAATCCCATCAATAACATTCCCATTTTTTATAAGTATCATTAGAGATTTAAAATTTCTTTTTCCCTTTTTTTGCTCTTTTATTTGTATTAAGATAATAATAAAGAAAAATAATCCCACCAACAACAAACAAAAAAACTAAGGGATTTTCAAACCCACCTTTCTTATTATTTTCTTTTTCAAACTTTTCAGGAGGGAAAAAATTTAAAGTTTCTTTTTCAGTGAAATTTTCTAAAGAATTTTTGGTATTTTTTTCTTCTTTTAAATCTGAAACTGCATTTCTTTTTTCATTAGTTTTTGTTTCAAGAAAACTAATTATATCAGTTTTTTTTGAACTACACTTATCATAGTAATTATCACAACTATCTTGATTAGCATTTAAAATCAATGACAAAAAAATTATCCACATCATACTAAAAAAAATTTCCTATTGTAAAGTATATATCCGATAAACTTTCACCAGGTTTATGATTAAATCCATAACCCCAATCAAGCCTTATTGGGAAAGCAGGTGTTGTAAACCTTATTCCAAAACCCGCACCTGTTTTTAATTGCTCTGTTTTTGAACCAATCTTAAAATTAATATCCTTAAATCTATCCCAGCTATTTCCTATATCAAAAAAGAAAGCCCACTGAACTACTGTTCTTTTCTTCTCCCTTGCAAGGGGAAATTTAAACTCAAGATTTGTTATATAATAAACTATTCCACCATTTAAGGGCCCAACTTGTCCATTTGAGTTATACCCTCTTATACTATCTGCACCACCAAGAAAGTATCTTTCATAAACTGGAACTTCTTTTGTTTGCCCAAACTCTTTTACCCAACCAAATCTTGATGCAATTGAAAAAACAAAAGGATACTCGTCAATTGAGAAAAGTTTTTTGTTGTAAGAATATGAAACATATGGCTTGTATATATCTATATCGCCACCAAGCAATCCTCCATATAAATCAAGTCCAAGGCTAAATTTCGTTCCTTTTGTAGGATCCCATATATAATCCCTTGTATCACGAGTAAACTCCATAGAAATAGATGACTGAATACTTGTCCCTTCTTTTATATCATTTTTGTATATATCATCAACATCATAAACCTTTATCCTTTCATATGAGTATGCAAAATTTAAACTATATTTATCATTTTCAAACCTGGGAGAGATATTTATTTTTCCACCGGTTCTCTTCTCAGTATATGCAGAATAAGTAGTTGAGTATGATCTATATCTTCTATTGTTAAAAAGACTTACACCAAGTGATGTTGGTTTGTTATAAATCCAGGGTGTTGTCCAGTTTATAGAATAATCTGAAACCCTTTTTCCAAAATTCCAATTAAGCGAAAGTCTTTGTGCAAGCCCAAAAAGATTCATATGAGAAAGCGAAAGCATCCCCATAAGCCCTTCTTTTGAAGAAACCCCTGCCCCAGCAGTAAGCATACCAGGCTTTCCCTCTGTAACATCAAAAACAAGATCAACCTCATCATATTTTGATGTTGGATTTATAATCAACTCAACATTATCTATAAAACCAAGATTAAATATTTTTTCTTGGCTTCTTCTTATTTTTGAAAGTGAAAAAAAATCGCCCTCCTTTTGAACAATCTCTCTTTTTAAAACATGAGTTTTTGTAGATTTATTCCCTTCAACATCAATGTATCTAACAAAAATAGGATAATTTTCCTCAATAACAAAATTTATATCAACATAATCCCCTTTTATAGATGTAATAGTACTTACAAAAACTTTAAGATATCCTTTATCTGCATATTTTTCTTGAATGTTTTTTATTGTATCATTTAACTTCTCTTCTTTAAAAAGTTTTCCTTTAACAAACTCAATACTCTCACTAAGTTCCTGTGAAGTGTATATGGTATTTCCACTAAAAACAAAATCACCAAAATAATATTTTCCACCCTCATCAATTGTAATTTTTATATCAACTTTATTATCTTTTATTGTATATGTTGAAGTAAGAATTTTAAAATTAAGAAACCCATTATTCTTATAAAAATTTTCAATTTCTTTTATGTCATTTACAAACTCATCTTTTGCAAAAACTTTTTTTTCTCTGTTCTTCATTAATTTTTTAATTTTTTTTTCTTTAAACGATTTTACTCCTTCTATAAAAACATTTCCAACACTAACCCTTTCACCTTCAACTATATCAATTGTTATTGTTGCCTTATTTGTTTGAGAGTCCACATCAACTTTGTATTTTACATCAGCATTTATATAACCTTTTTCTTTGTATTTTGAATAAAGTTTATCAATACCTTCTTTTAATTTCATCTCATCATAGAAATCATCTTTATCTATACCTATCTCTGATTTAACACTTGATTTTGAGATTTTCTTTGCTCCATTTATTTTTATTTCTTTTATATATGGTTTCTCATATATTGTATAGATAACTTTTACTGTTCTTGTATCAAGGACAAGTTCATAATTTTTTTGAGAAACCTCTTTATCAAGAAAAACTGTCTCAACAGATGCTCTATCTATGCTTCCAAGATTTATCAGATTTTCTATATCTTCTTTCTTGTCTTCTTCATAATATATCTTTCCCTTTTTTGCTCTAACAGTTTTAAGAATAAGTTTTTCTTTTATATTTTTAAGCCCAACAACCTCTATATCACCTACCTCATATCCTTTGAATTTTTCGCTAAAAAGATTTATATTACTCAAAAAAAACAAAAATATCAAAATATTTTTGAATAGCATCTTATTCTGCTTTAAATCTCTTTGGTGGTTTTGGTTGTATCGGTTTAAACTTTGTTTCATAATAATCAAGCCCACTATGATCTATAACCTCTTCTCCCATAATTAATCTTAACGTATTTTTTAATTTCATATGTTGAATGAAAAGATCATTTTCAGGTTTAAGATCTGGTCTATGCATTGGTGATTTAAAAAAGAAGCTCAACCACTCCTGAATACCTTTAAGACCTGCTCTTTGTGCAAAATCAAGGAAAAGAAATATATCAAGCATAACAGGAGCAGCAAGAATAGAATCCCTACATAAGAAATTTATCTTTATTTGCATTGGCATATTCATCCATCCAAATATATCTATATTATCCCATCCTTCTTTTGCATCACCTCTTGGTGGATAGTAATCAATCCTTACTTTATGATAAAGGTTACCGTAAAGATCAGGATAAACTTCTGGCTCAAGTATAGTATCAAGAACTGATTTTTTACTTTTCTCCTTTGTTTTAAAAGAGCCCTCATCCGAAAGAACAAGCCCATCTCTATTCCCAAGTATATTTGTTGAATACCATCCTCTTATCCCAAGCATTCTTGCTTTAAGCCCAGGTGCAAGAATTGTCTTCATAAGTGTTTGTCCAGTTTTAAAATCCTTTCCAGCAATAGGAACTTTGTTGAGTTCTGCAAACTCAACAAGAGCAGGAATATCCACGCTTAAATTTGGTGCTCCATTTGCATAAGGTGTTTTTGTTTTTATGGCAGCATAAGCATATATCATTGAAGGAGAGATATATGGAGAATTTTTCTTTAAACCTTCTTCAAATTTTTTAATTGAACTATGAACATCACTTTCTTCTATATAAACCTCTGTTGAAGCAGCCCATACCATAACTCTTCTTGTTGCATTGTTTTCTTTTGTAAATCTTTCAATATCCTCAACAAGCATATCTGCAAGATCCATTTTTGTTTTTGCTTTTTTATAAATAACAGGATTAAGGTTTTTTACATATTTTTTATCAAAAACAGCAGGCATTGGCTTTATTTGGGAAAGTTCCTCTCTTACAGGAAGCAATTGTTCTTTTGAGAAAACCTCACATTTAAGTGCAGCCTCATAAATGCTATCCTCATATATATCCCACCCACCAAAAACAAGGTCCTCAAGTTTTGCAAGAGGAATAAAATCTTTTATTAAAGGATTTCTATTTTCATACCTTTTTCCAAGCCTTATTCTCTGCATCTGAGTAATAGAACCATATGGTTTTCCAAGTCCTTTTTTAAACATCTCAACACCGGCAATCAATGTTGATGTAACTGCTCCCATTCCAGGAACAAGTACTGCAAGCTTCCCTTCTGCCTTCTTTACTTGATTGTTTGTATTTTTCATAATTATCTCCTTTTACTATATTTTAAAATTTTTTCTTAAACTTCAAATACTATTATAAAAAATTTAAGAGAAATAAAAAAGGGAGTGCTTATCAAAAACACTCCCTTTCTCTTTTATTTAGAAGTGCAATATTATGATTCTTTTGTATGCTTCTTGATTGCCTTTGCAACCTCAAACATACTTACTTGCTTCTTTCCACCAAAAACTGCTGCAAGTTTTTCATCGGTATTTATCATTCTTTTATTCTTTTTATCCTGTAACCCATTCTTCTTTATGTAATCCCATATTTTTTTAACAATCTGAGTTCTTGGAAGCGGCTTATTTCCAACTATTGCTGCAAGTGTTTCATCTGGTGTTACAGGTGCCATAAACTTCGCATTTGCTGTCTTCTTTGCCATTTTTTACCTCCTCTTCACTTAAAAATCATAATATAATAATAGTAATTAACTAAACCCTTGTCAATAGGGAAAATTAAAGTTATAATATAAAGAATGAAAAATTTAATAATTAACACAAATCTTTTCTGGCAAAAATACTGGATTTATTTTTTTTATCTTTTTGCTTTAACATCTGCAATATCAATATCAGCATCAACAATAATTCTTTCTTTATTTTTGGTCTTTTATTTAACAAATATAAAAGAAAACTTAAAATATATCCCTCGTGATTTTAAACTTTTCTTTTCTCTTTATTTATGGAAAGCGATAACTCTTATTCTAAACAAATTTTTTTTAAGTGTTATTCCAAGATTTTTTAATGGCATATGGGATAAGTTAGGATATATAACCGCTTCAAATCTTAATATAGATGCAAAAAAAGTAGAAAAATTCATAAAAATACTTATCTGGGTAAACACAATAACAGTAATATATGCAATTCTTCAAAAATATTTAGGATTTCCTATAATTTTTAAAAGCTTATTTACCCAAGATATGTTAAGATTTAAAGGATTTCATTCTAATCCTTTAAGATTTGCAGGATACTTTTCTACTGTATGCATAATTGCATTTAGTTTTGCATCATTCTACTCAAAAAAACTTTTTTATTTCATTCCTTTTTTATTCTTTGGACTTATGCTTAACGCTTCACGAACATATTGGTTTAGCACAATAATAAGTTTTTTAATAATATCTTTTCTTAAAAATAAAAAATTTATGATTACAACTTTTCTCTCAATCTCCGTTTTTCTATTAATTTTTTTTAGTGTTTTTGGAAACTATCGTGATAGGATTGAAAAAACTATTGAGAGCAAAAATATTATTTCACATATGGATCTTAGAAAAAACTTATGGAAAGCAGGTCTTGAGATATTTTTAAAAAATCCACTATATGGAATTGGCGATGGAAAAGTTAGCAATTATTTAAAACCATATCTGGAAAAAGGACTCATAGACAACATCGCTCACTGCCACAATATATACATAACCTTAGCTGCTGAGACAGGAGTTATTGGGCTTGGAATTCTTTTATGGATTTTAATATACTTCATAAAAAAATATTACAATGAATTTATAAAATCAGAGGATAATTTTTCAAAGGCATTTTCAATTTCATTATTGGGAAGTTTTATAAACATAGCAATCGCAGGTCTTACTGAGCATAATTTCGCCACATTTGTTATTTGGGGCTTCTTAAGTTTCTATATGGGAATATACGAAAGTTACAAAAAATCCATTAATCTTAAGCATTAAAGTTAATTCCTAATCCAAAATCTTCTTTTCTGTTTTATTTCCTTCCCATAAAAAAATATTAGGTTGATTTTTCTGTAGGGCAAGGCTTTAGCCTTGCTTTTAAATCCCCATCTTCGTTTCCCCCTTTGTAAAAGGGGGAGTAGAGGGGGGATTTCTTGTAGTTGCAAAGTTTACTTTGCAAGTTTTTGATAGTCGCAAAACATTAGTTTTGCGTAGTCATTGCAAATTATATTCTTTCTAATGATACTGATGTAATTTCTCTTTATCTTTAATCCTAAATCAAAAATGCTCATTCTAAATAAGATTTAATATTTAAAAAATTAATCACTCTTAAATCACCTCTTATTTGTTCAAGATCTCCATCGTATATTACTGAAGGCGAGACATAATCTTTTTTAAAAAGAGGATATGTTTTTTTAATATTTTTTGCAAAATCTTCATTGAATGTTTTTGATGATTTTATCTCAAAAGGTATTATTTTTGAACCCATTTGAATAAAAAGATCTACTTCCGTTCCATTTGAATCCCTGTAGAAAAACATATTAAAATTTCTAATTGAATTGTATTTTAATTTTAAAAACTCAGAGATAACAAGATTTTCAAAAAGCGCTCCACGAAGAGGATCTCTAAATAACTGTTCCTTATTTTCAATTCCAAGAAGATAACAACAAAGCCCTACATCATAAAAATAAAGTTTTGGAGATTTAATTAATCTCTTAGATAAATTTTTATAAAAAGGTTGCAAGAAAAATATTATATAACTTGCCTCAAGTATATTAAGCCACGCTCTTATTGTAGTATGAGACACACCTACATCATTTGCAATGCTTTCAAGATTTATAATGCTTCCAATCCTTCCGGCACATATCTTTAAAAATCTTTGAAATGTATATAAATCTTTTATATTTATCAATAATCTTAAATCCCTTTCAAGGTAAGTTGAAACATAACTATTATAAAAAACTAATGGCTCTATTTTTTTATCATAAATTCTTGGATAAAACCCTTTTAATATTAGAGCATCAGAGTCAAGTTTCTTATATTTCTCTTTTAATTCATTTATACTAAATGGAAGCAACTTTAAAACAAGACATCTTCCTGCAAGCGATTGAGAAACTCCTGACATCATTTCAAACTGATTTGACCCGGTTAATACAAAAAATGATTTTTTATTACTATCAACCTCAACCTGAATATAAGAAAGTAGTTCTGGAACTCTTTGAATCTCATCAATAATTAAATTGTTCCCATAATACCTTAGAAATCCTCGTGGATCTTTTTTTGCATAATCTCTTATATCTATCTCTTCAAGATTAGTGTATTTAATATTAGAAAACAATTTCTTTGAAAGAGTAGTTTTTCCGCTTTGCCTTGGTCCTGTAATTACAATAACCTGATATTTTGATTTAAGTTTCTCTACTGTATCTTCAATATCTCTTTTAATCATAAAAATATTATATCAAATTATTATGCATTTTGAAACTGCAACTTTCAATTTACATAAAACGTTTTTTCTTACCAAAAGAAACAATTCATCCGCATCACAAATCCTTTTTTACTTCCCCCTTTGAAAAAGGAGAACTAGATGGGAATTTCTATTTGTAGGGCAAGGCTTTAGCCTTGCTTTTAAATCCCCCTCTTATTTCTCCCCTCCGACGTCACGTCGGAAGGGATTAGGGGGATTTTTTATAGCAGCAAAGCGTTAGCTTTGCTTATCTATTGTAGTTGCAAAGTTTATTTTTCAATTTTAAAATAATTATCACAAATCAAAATTAAAAACCAAAAAATTAACAAAATTCAAATGATCGGCTTTATTTTGTAAATTTTTATTAAAGTCAAAAATAATTAAAAGAAAAATTTAATCCAAAATTCATCATCCAAAATTTATAACTTAATCCCAGGTCCCTAACCCCCAGCCCAAAAACTATTTTCCACTCATCAACAGCCATTTCCACAATGGAATTATTTTTATATTTACATTATCTATTTTTTCTTCACCCTCTTCATCTTCTGTAATTATAGTAAGTTTATTTACACCAATTTCTTTTTTTGCTTTAATTAAAGAATCAATTTCCCTACTTTTTGTTTTATAATCTACTAAACTAAAACAAACATTAATCGCTTCCTCTATTTTTAATCCATTTTTTACAATAAAATCAACTTCCTTTCCATTTCTTGATTTCCAATAATATACTTCTTTATTATTTCTTTTCAACTCCAGAAAAACCATATTTTCAAATATATGCCCAAGATTTTTTGAAAAATTAAAACCAAGAACGTTTGAAAATCCTACATCATTAATATAAAACTTTCCAGGATTATAAATCTGTCTTTTTATAGAAAAATCAAATAATGAAACCTTAAAGAAAAGAAAAACCTCTTCAAGTGCCTCAATATAATTTTTTATTGTTGTTATGTTTTTTGCTCTTATAAAATCTTTTAAATTCTTATAACTATGTATAGTTGCTGGATTTGAAACAAAATAAAGGCATAATTCTTTTAGCTCTCTTATATTTTTTATTGAGTATCCTGAAATAAGATCCCTGTATAAAATATCCTTAAAATACTGCTCAAGAATTGTTTTATCGCCAGTTTTTATAACCTCAGGAAATCCTCCAAGATCAATATATTCCTTAAACATTCTTTTTATCATTGCTCTTTTTTCTTTTAAAAAAACACTTCTTTCATCAAAAGATATATTTTTAAACTTTAGAAACTCATAAAAAGAAAAAGGAAAAAGTACTATCTGCCTATTTCTACCTGTAAGCGAAACAGAAACATCAGAACTTAAAAGTGATGAATTAGACCCAGTAATAAAAAACTTTACATCATCAAACTCATAAACCCTATTAACCCATCTCTCCCAACCAAAGACATTTTGAATTTCATCTAAGAAAAAATACTTTTTACCATTTGGATTTTCTATTTCAAGAAATGTCTCATAAAGAAGTTCAAAATCTTTAACACTAAAATCAACAAACCTTTCATCATCAAAATTAATATAAAGGATATTATTTTTAGAAACATCATATTTATTAATAAGTTCATCGCATATAAGTTTCATAAGCGAAGATTTTCCACATCTTCTTATTCCTGTAATAAGAACCACCTCTCTTGAGTTTAAAAATTTTTTTAGGTCATTAAGTATTAGTCGCTCTGTAAGATTTGTTTTTGAAAAAAAACCTTCTTTATGTTGTATTATTATCTCTTTTAATTTTTCCTTTTCCATATTCTCTCCCTTTATATATTATATCACCATTATAATATTTTATAAAAAATATTTCAATTGAAATAAAATATTTAGATTTTGGTATTATGGCTTTGGATTGATATTAAAAAGCCATTGCGAGTTATCTTCTTGCTTAACTTCCGAAGCAATCTCATCTATTAATTAAAATCCCCTTTTTATTTCCCCCTCTTCCAAAGGTGAAGTAATGGGGATTTTCCAATCCCGAGTCACCATCCCCCATCCTCTATTCCCCATTCTCCAATCCTAAGCCCCTAATCTCAAGTCTCCATTCCCAAATTTTATTCTAATAAGGATGTCAAATAATCTTTTAGTATTAAAAAGTTAGATTCATTATAATATTTTCTTTTTTTAGAATTTATAAGAGAACCTAATTTTACTTTATAATCATTTTGTGTTAACTTATCCATTTTATCAAGAATAAGTGTTGCAGTTTTTTTATCTACTTCAGGTTTTATTCCTTTTTTAAAAATAAACTCAATATCATAAACATCTCTTATCTCACCCCTATCTAAAAATGCTTCTATCTTTGCTTTCATCATATCTTTTAAAGTAAGAACATTTAAGATAACTGAAGTATTATAATTTGGAGAATAAGCAATTCTTTTTTCAAATCTTAAATTCTTTTTATCTTTTCTTATTTCAATTTTAAGTGAACTTGGATACCTTGATGAATAAATTTCAAATAAAAGCGAGTAGTGTTTATTTTTAAAATCTTTTAAATTATATTCTTTTTCAAGTGTATTTTTTAATTTTTTGAATAACTCATCTGTATTTATATCTTTTGCCAACCAGAAATCAAGATCCCTTGAGTATCTATCAAGTCCATAGCATAATCTAAGCATTGTTCCACCAACAAAAATTAACTTATTAATAATCTTTGAGTTGTGCAACTTCTCAAGAACTTCCATCTCAAACTGTTCGTGCTTAATTAAATTTTGCATAATTTTTCAAATACTTTTTTAGTTTTATCTGGATATTTTTTTAAAATTTTTAAAATTTTTATTTTATCAAGTTTTGAGTAATCAATAGCATCAAAATCAATAGAGTATTTACCAAATGAATAAAGATATATAGAGTCTACAAATGCCTTTTCCTTTTCAGCTATAAAAAAATCCCCTTTTTTAATATAATGATTAAAAAAATCTTTTTTTATCTTGTAATAGTTAAATCTTATTCCTTTAATCTCATATTTTTTACTTGATAAAATGGTAATGCTTTCAAACGAGAATTTAGGAATCTGTGTTGTAACCTCCCAATAACTAAGAGCAGTAAACAGAGATATATATGAAGGAACCTTTAGAAAAGAAGATATTAAAAAATAATCTTCTATTGTTCTTTTATCCCACATTTGAGCAAACGAATAAATATTGTTTTTAAGTTTTATAAATATTCCTTTTTTATAATATCTATTTACAAAAACTCTTGCAGATTCAATTTTAAATTCCATAACATTTGCAACATCCTGAGTTGTAAAAAAAGGCTTTTCATATAAAGGGGTTAGTTTTATAAGATTTTTACTAAACATATTTTATTATCACTTATGATAATATATCATTTTTAGTAAATTAAAGCAATAAGCAAACTATCCATACTCTTAGTTTTTGAATTATTCATAATAATCTCTAATTCAAAATTCCTAATCCAACATTTATAATCTATAATTTAACCCCTAATCTCTACCTCAAGTTATATTTTTTTCTTTTCCTTTTTTAATCTCTCAAAAATTTCTTTAAAATTAGCATTTGAAGTTTTCTCAAACTCAGAAAGCCATTTTAGAATATATTTTTCATCAATTTTTTTATTTTTCAGCATAACAATTCTTATATCTTCAATATCTCTTCTCTTCCGCTTATTATCTTCTGAATTATCAGATCCTCAAGTGAAACATAATTAACATAAAAATCTGAAATTTTCACCCTCTTAACCCTTTTTAATGCCTCTTTTTCATATTCTGAAAAAGAAAATATTAAATCCATCCTTATACCTGTTTTTTCATCAAGGAGTGGCAAAACCATTGTTTCTTTAACAAAATCATATGGATTTCTTGGCAATATTTTTAATTTCACTTTTCTGGCAATCTCTAAAATGTCTTTAAATCTTCAATATCAGTTCCAAGAATTATATCTATATCCTTTGTTAATCTTGGCTCACCATAAATAAGAACTGCCTGTTCTCCAATTATCATATAATCAATCTTATTTTTTTCAAACTTCAAAGAAATTTTCTTAAGAAGTTTTTCTAATTCCATTTATAACCCTTGCGTATTTTATGTCATTTTCAATATCATTTCTCCAATCATTTTGAGAAAATTTTTTTATTTTAATAGCAAAGTTAAGAAGTTCTTCAAAAATAAAAATTTTTCTCCTAATATCGTTTCTTTCTTTTTTAATTAATTTATCTTCAAATTTATTGAATAATTTTAGTTTATTAAAATTACTTTCTTTCTCTACTTTTTTCCCATAATAAAATTATATCATTATTGCAAGTTAACCTATTAAAATCACTCTTATATTCCCTTTCCCAAAATGGAGAACAAGAGGGATTTTTATTTCCCCTTTGAAAAAGGGGGATTATAGGGGGATTTTGAATTTCTTTTCTCCCCCGACGTAACGTCGGAAGAGATTAAGAAGGATTTTTGTAGGGCAAGGCTTTAGCCTTGCTTTTCCAAGAGGTATTTTAAATCCCCCTTTCCAAAAGGGGGACACATGGAGGGATTTGTTTGTAGTTGCAAATCTTGCTTTGCATCATAGTTTATTGTAGTTGCAAACTTTACTTTGCAATTCTCCTAGGTTATATAAAATCTCTCTTTTTCTTTTCCCCTCCGACGTCACGTCGAAAGGGACTAAGGGGGATCTTAAACAAGGGGATTTCAATTTGTCTTTACTATGCAAAAAAATAAAACAAAAAATTTATAGAAAAACTTATGAGGTTAAAGTAAAAGAAAAATAGTAAAATAATTGCAGAGGATTTAGAAGTTTATGCATAGATTTTGGGGACATTTTTTTGATCTAGCGAATCTTATTTCAGGGACAAAAATTATGATCTTGTATGTTAAAATTTAAATATATTTAAATTTTAAATTTTTTAAAATATAACGAAGAGTACTTTAAAAAGTTCACTTAAAAATTATCAAGATATAAAGAGGCAGGGATTTCCTTAAAAATTTTTAGCCTGAAAGGCTAAAAACTATCTTGATGTCTATGTCTTAGAACTTGAGGAAATGAGGCGGTTTGAATATAACAAGGGGAGTAAGGAAGTTAATAAAGTATCTTACTTCCTTAAATCCTTTCATTGTATCAATGGAATATACTGCTGGACTTGAACGTAATCTTATATTTGCACTCCAACAGCATAACATCCCCTGCTGTTGTATCAACCCTTACAATTTAAAGAACTTCACAAAAACTATGAATGTAAGGGCAAAAACTGATCTTATAAGCGCTAAATTTATTGCTTGATATACTAAATTATACAAAACTTCACCAATGCAAAAAATTGATAAGAACCTAATCTATCTAAAAGACCTTGTTAAATAAAAGACATATACAACTTGTGAATATTCTTTCATCTGAGAAAAATAGGCTAAGTGGAAGTTCTTTGAATAAGAAACATATAATGAGGTTTATAAAAGGTGTAGAGAAAAGCATTGATGAGAATTATGAAGAGATAAAAAAGATGGTTGAGAGTAATAATGAAATTAAAAAGAAAGCGGAACTATTAAAAACAATGCCAGGTGTTGGAGAATACTCAAGTATTGTTCTTGCTATATTACTTGGTGAATTAGGGTATACTACAAGACGGCAAATATCATCGCTTTGTGGAGTGGCTCCTTATGTAAATCAGAGTGGTAAATATAAAGGCAAGAGTTATATTAGAGGTGGAAGAAAAGATGTGAGAAATCTTGTTTATATGGTAATAATGGCAGCAATTCGACATAATCCAGTTATAAAAGAGTATTATTATTCTTTAATTTCCAGAGGTAAGCCTAAAAAGGTAGCTATAGTTGCATGTATGAGAAAAGTAATTTGTATCTTAAATGCGATGGTGAGGGATAATAAGGTATTTATGGCAGATTATAATAAACTTCAGAAAGAGGAAAATAAAAATGAGATGAAGATAATTGAAAAAGTAGAAAATCAAGAAAAACAGAATGAAAATATAAAACAATCAGAACCTTTAGATTTTAACAAAGATCTGAAAGATGTTGTTTTAGTAGTTAAATCTGATCCCAATATGGTTACTTGACAACATACTTGTCTAACACTTAAACAAGTCCTAATTTTTATAAAGAAAAATACTTAAAGATACTTAAAGAAAATAGGACTTTTTCCCCATGCATATTCAATTTAAATGTGTTAAAATTTATTTAATAAGGGATTAATCCTTTAAAGGAGGTAGTTAATATGAAAATGCTTGTTAGTATAATTGTATTCTCGTTAACATCAGTAGTATATAGTGCTGATGTTAACTTTGATGGTAACAAGACTAATTCATCGATAACAAAGGACATATCAACAGTTCAGGTTCCACAAGTAAAATATGGTGTTGGTGGTGAGATAAGAAGAACACGAGACTGCACAAGGTTTACATTTGGACCTTCTGATAATGAGATTATGACAGAGAAGGTTAACTTAAGAAGTGAGGAGTATAGGACTGAGTGCTATACATATTATGTTCCCGGTCCAAATGGGCAGCAGATTCCACAGCAGCATTGTTATGAAACACTCTCTCAGACATATAGAGCAAAGGTTCAGTTAAATATTAAAGCAAGGAAACTCTTCCCTTGGGAAAAAGAAACATTTGAGGTCTGTCTTGAAGGACCTTGGACAGACCTTTATCAGGAAGAAGTGGGGTATAAATATAAAGTAGAAAAGAAGGGGTATGATGATGTTTTATACATCCTCTATCCTGAGTATAAAATTGCAATGAATCCTGACCCTGATGGGATAAACTACACAGAGTTTTCATATAACAAGGATACAAAAAAATACACATTTAAACTCAACGATAAGTGGGCAAAGGAGTATGCAGGTGAAAAAGTAAAAATAAAAATAGAATTAAAGAAAGATATAGCCAACTGGTTTGATTCATCACTTGGAAGCAAAGAATATGTTTTTGATGTTACACCGGATTACTCGATTGAGTTTTCTGAGGATGAACTTGAGAAACCTAAAAACAATACATCCTCGGATGAGACACATAGATCAAACGAAAAACTCTTTGAGACAAAAGGATACTATCTAAAATGGGGCTTTTCAAGAATAGGACAAATCTCAAAGGATAAATTCATTGACAAAGGCAAGACAAATAGAGTCCAGAAATAATAAAAATTAAATTGAATATAGCGTGCCAAAGCGGAGCTCTTAGTAGCTCCGCTTTATTTTTCATTCTTTTTTACTCAAAATAGTATAATAAAATTATGCTTTCAAAAATAAGAATATACGCTGGTTATTTGTTGCTTTTTATATTCGATATAATTTCACTTTTTTTGATATTTTTTCTTTCTGTTTATACAAGAAAACATATACTTCCATTTTTCATAAAAGATCTTCCAGTTTTTGAGAATACTTTTAAATACTTTTGGATTTTTATTATCTTTTTAATTGTTTTTTTATACGAGGGGCTTTATACTAAAAGATTTTCTCTCTGGGATGAGATAAAAACAGAAATAAAAGCCATATTAATTTCATTTGTTTTAATATTTTTTATTCTTTTTATTACCAAAAAAGGATATGAGTATTCAAGAGCATTTTTGATATCATACTTTTTTCTTTTGATAATATTTTTTCCTTTTTTAAGAATGATTGCAAAAAGAATTATTTACAGTTTAAATCTTATGACAAGAAGGGTTTTAATTGTTGGAAGTAGTAAGAATTCTGAGCAAGTAATAAAAGCAATAAAAAATGAAAAAAATCTTGGATACACAATAGCAGGAATTATAGATGATAAAAAAGGAAATATATGCGGATACAAAATTCATACAGGATTAGATCAAATAGAGAGATACATAAGATTTTCTCATATAAACGATGTTATAATCACAAAGGATGACCTTTCAAAAGAAGAGACCGAAAAACTAATAAACAAAATTCAACATAAAGTTTCAAACACAATTTATATTCCTGATATAGCAGGAATTGCGGTATCTGGAACCGATATAAAATATTTTTTTCAAGAGCAATTAATTGGAATTGAGATAAAAAATAATCTTTCAAATCCTCTAACATATTTAATAAAAAGAGTGATAGATTATATTCTTTCGCTAATAATATTTATACTCATAATTCCAGTTATGATTTTAATTGCCGTTTTAATAAAACTTTCAGACAAAGGACCTGTAATTTATTCTCATAAAAGAATTGGTAAAAACGCAAAAGAATTTAATTGTTATAAATTTAGAACAATGTATGTTGATGCTGACAAAAAACTTAAAGAGATACTTGAAAAAGATCCACAAAAGAAAAAAGAGTGGGAAACATACTGGAAACTTAAAGATGACCCTCGAGTTACAAAAATAGGGAAATTTTTAAGAAAAACATCACTTGATGAACTACCACAAATATTTAATGTCTTAAAAGGAGAGATGTCGCTTGTTGGTCCAAGACCTGTGGTTCAGAAAGAACTGGATGAATATTATAAAGAAAATGCACAATACTATTTCAAGGTCCCTCCGGGGATAACGGGCTTATGGCAGGTAAGCGGAAGAAGTGAAACATCTTACGATTACAGAGTTTCTCTGGATGCCTGGTATGTCAAAAATTGGAATCTTTGGCTTGATATAGTAATTTTAATAAAAACAATTCGTGCGGTTATTAAACGCGAAGGCGCCTGTTAGATACATAATCTAACATCTTACATTTCTAACGATTCTCACTTCTTACCTCTCACTTCTTACTTTTTAACCTCTCAACTTATCTTTTACAAACTCAATAAATTCTTTCCTAAATCTTTCCACCGAAAACCTCTCAGAATTTTTTCTGATTTCTTTAAAATCAAATTTCTCATAGATTTTTTCAAATTTTTCTACACACTCAATCAATGAATCTACATCCTGTCTATAAAAAAACAAACCAGTTTTATTCTCCACAACAGTTTCAACTGCTCCGCCTTTTCCATAAGCAATAACTGGTGTTCCACATGCCTGTGCTTCAACTGGAACAATTCCAAAGTCCTCTTCCGCAGCAAAAACAAATGCTTTTGCTCTTTTCATATAATCTTTTAAAACATCATCTTCTTGATATCCGAGTAATTCAATATTCTTACCTGCTAATTTTTTTATTTTATCAAATTCAGGTCCATCACCTATTACAACCAATTTCTTTTCTGGAATTTTTGAAAATGTCTCAACAATTAAATCAATTTTTTTATAAGGAACCATTCTTGAAGCAGTCAAATAAAAATCTTCTTTTTTTTCATATAATTCAAACTTGTTAACATCCACAGGTGGATAAATAACAGTTGAATTTCTATTATATATTCTTTTTATTCTTTCCTTTATATAATTTGAATTGCATACAAAATAATCTACTCTATCTACTGTATTTTTGTCCCATTTACCAATTCTATCCAATAAAAAATTCACAATAATAGATTTTAAACCTTTGTCTAACTTTGTTTCTTTTAAATATTGTTCTCTTAAATCCCATGCATATCTCACAGGGGAACAGCAAATACATATATGTTTTTGGCTTTTATTAGTTTTTACTCCTTTAGCGACACAATGAGAAACAGAAATTATTAATTCATATTCTGATAAATCAAATCTTTCTATCGCATAGGGGAAAAAAGGCAAATAAGAGCGGTATTTTTTCTTAGCAAAAGGAAGATGTTGTATAAAAGATGTATTAACTTTTTTATTATTTATAAAAAATCTTTTATCATCAGGAAGAAAATCAATCAGTGAATATAAATCACAGTCAGGAAATAAATTTATAATTTGTTCTAAAACTCTTTCCGCACCGGCATAAGTAACAAGCCAATCGTGAACTATTGCTATTTTCATAATTATCTATCTTTCATCCCTTATCACCTTCTTAAAAGGATTAAATTTTTCAATATTAATATCATAGCCG
>Ga0080004_1113712_pt1 | contig 32907 bp, 32 predicted proteins | sample WasSprMetagenome_FD_69207 | JGI IMG/M metagenome (GOLD analysis project Ga0080004, IMG submission 69207) | Sulfidic aquatic microbial communities from Washburn Spring, Yellowstone National Park, USA - WS (SPADES assembly) (version 2) | ecosystem: Environmental > Aquatic > Thermal springs > Hot...
GCCCCGATCCCCGCTCCCGGGGACGGGGCGGGAAGGGCTGAGGGAGGAGCCGCTCCCGGCCCACATAGGAGGGAGACGGCCTCTGGCCGGATAGAGGAGCGCGGGCCGTCGAGACAGCAGAGGGGGAGGGGATATGGAGGCGACGGCGTATGGGTTTGATGTATTCTGGCTCGAAGTTACGCGCCGACCCCAACCGCCTCACCAACGAGCTAGAGATGGATACTTATCTTGATGGGGTGGCTGAATGGTGAGGTACTACGCCGATGTTCATAAGACTAGGAAGCATGGAGAGGGCTACAGAATAACGTACTCTGCTGACGGAGTATCTTTCAAACATGTAGATAGCTTCAGCGAGTTTCCTGCGGGGCCAGGAGACCAGGTATTCGTAGATACGATACCGCCAAGCCACACGGACGGCGTGATGTATCTTCTGAGGAGGGGGGTTGAGGTCTATTATTTGAGGAGGCTTACGCTGACTGAGAAGATTCGTGAGGAGTTCAAGCTCCCAAAGACTGCTAGGGGTGACATCAAGGCACTGATGAGGATTGAGGATAGGTGGTTCAGGAGGGTCACCGAGGAATTCCTAGTAATGCGTAGAATGATACTGGCTTATAGGTCTCTATTAAAGACGCACCAACAACTACTAAACAAATATGAGGCTTTGAGTGATGCTGAGAGGAATATTCTGAAACCAGCCATCACTATTATTGAGGAGCAGATGGAGGAGATGGCGAGACAAATAGCTGTGGAGGCCGGAGTGAGGTATCCGGCATATAATAGACTAGTCGATGAGCTCGGCATAAGTGGGAACATCAGTGCTATGGAGGCCCTAGCAGAGCTGATAGTATATCTTGACCCATCCAAGGGATGGAGGAAGACGAGGAATCTAGTAGGACTATTCAAGCCCATTCATGGAAGAAAGAAGTTTTATGATGGTCATCTGAGGAAGGCGTTGCAGAGACTGACGGCTTCGATAAACAACATACCATCATTCCAACTGACCGCGAGGATGGAGAAGGAGGTGCTATTAAGGGTCTGGAGGATTTATAGGATGGAGGCCCTGGGGAGGCTGGCCATGCCGGCGCAGGGATAAAGCCCGGAGGCCGGCATGACCAAATCATTAACGCGCACCCCGATGTCGGGTGCAGTGATTAACATTTTAACGTCCGGCCTCCCCCTTTTAGGGCTTCCCAGATGCTCCGCGGATGGCCTAGCCTACCCTTCCCCCACTCTTTTAACCCCTTCACCACTAATGCTGATAGTGGTTGCAAGAATGCTGAAGAGAATCGCTAGGGATAGAAATGCCTACATATTTCTTGAATCATCTCAAAATTCCGTATCTTAGGTGTATGATTATTGATGCTATAAACTTTTATGATTTGGATGGTGTGGTCGAGTCGATAGTCGATGTTACTCGATTATTTTGTCCATTGGCTTCATTACTTTTGGTATTATCTCGATTATGTCTGTTGGGAGTATGTGTAGTCCGAGCTGCTGGTATGCGATGTCTCCGCATCTCCCGTTTATGTATGCTGATGCTGCCGCGCATTTTAGTGGGCTATCTATTCTCGCGAGTAGGCCGGCCGTTATGCCTGTCAGTACGTCTCCGGTACCGCCCACCGTCATTGCTGCGTTTCCAGTATTGTTGATGTATGTCTCGTTGCCGTCGGTTATCACGTCTATTGGCCCCTTTAACAAAATTGTAACGCCGTGTTCTCTTGCCTTCTCTGCCGCTAGCTCCACTCTACCCTCTAAGTCTTGGGGCGGCTGTTCTCCGAAGAGCCTTTTGAACTCGCCTGCATGGGGCGTCAGGATGACTTTCTTTCCCCGGACGGCCTGGAGGATTGGTGGTATCAGGGCGGAGGCGTCGAGCACGACTCCTGCGCCGCTATTTAGCAGTTCTTTCACTAGGTCCAGTAAGGCTTCTTCCTTTGCGATTGAGAGCCCCGGCCCAACGGCTGCCGCGTGTATCTGAGGCAGCTTCTTCAGCAGTTTATTTACCGATCTTTTCGTCAGCTTATAGTCAGGCAGCGGTATAACTATTATGGCTGGACTCATAGCTCTTATGGGTTCTGCCAGCGGCTCTGGAACCGCTAAATATACGAGGTCAACTCCGGACCTGTAGGCTGCCATAGCTACTAGGAAGGGGGCGCCGTGATACATCCAGCTCCCACCTACAGCGAGGACGACGCCGTTCTCTCCCTTCCTCGAGTTTTTGCGTCTAGGCGGGATAATGGACTTGACGACCTCCTCGTCTATTAGTTTATAGCTACTCAAACCGAGTCAAATCTTAATAATCATGCTAATAATGTTTTAGTCTACGTAAAAATAGAAAAAGGGATGTCAGCGGATGTCTTGTCAAGTGTTTGTGAGAGCTACTTCTTGGGCGCTATCACTATGTCTATTGTGCTGACGCTTCTAGGCCTGCCGTCTGTACCTACGCGTCCTTCCTCTGTGCCTATAGTTATTCTCTCGATGTTGGCGTTCTGGTAAAATCTTCGTCTTACGACCTCGACTATGTCGACCGCCTTACTTATGGCTCTTCCCCTAGCCTTTATGATGACCTTTCTTCCCTCCATCAGCGGCATCGTAGTGGCGAGAACGTAGTTCATCGTCGGCTTCTTACCAACAAGCACTACTGCTTCATTGGACATTCCTGTTTCACCTGCAGGCTTTAATCCTGTCTCTGTATAATAAAAACTTATTTCTGCGTGTTATTTGCTAATAGTAAGTGATAGCTTTATAAAAGGATGTGGACTATGCCGAATTGTGATTGTGATTGAATTCTTTAATTGAGTTTCCAGCCTCAATATACGTTGAGCGCTTTAAGAGAGTCAAGGACTTAATGGCGGAAGATAGGATAGATGGTCTATTCTTAACGAGTGATGAGAACGTATTTTATTTCTCAGGTGTTAGATTCTTTTCTCCGGGTGTAAGCTATACTAGGCCTTCGTTCTTGCTCCTTCCGGGAGATTCTGATCCCATACTTTTAGTCCATGAGAACCATCTAACACATGCGAGGCTATCATCTTGGATAAGAGATGTGAGGGGCTATTCAGAGATGAATGCTGCACCAATAGACTCCATTACTCAGATGTTTAGAGACGCAGGCGTAATTGATGGGAGAATAGCCTCGGAGCTGGGATATGAGCAGAGAATCAATATGCCTTATAATGCATTTAGGAAAATAGAGAGGAGCCTTAGAAATGAATTTGTCGACGGCTCCAGCATCATATGGAGGGTTAGAATGAAGAAGGATCAGGAAGAAATAGAGAGCATTAGGACAGCCTGCGAGATCCTTGGCAGGGCATATAGGGAGACATTTGAGAAACTTGAGCCTGGCATGAGTGAGCTAGAGGTAGCATCATCAATCAAGTCGGCCATATGTAGATTTGGCGGCGAGCGGCCGTCATTTCTAGTCCTCAATGTCGCTAACGACCTTGGTGATCACCAGGCTGAAAGAGATGTATCTCCACATACATTAGCACTAATGACGAGACCCCCGACTGGTAGGAGGCTTCGGACTGGCGATCTCATATGGATTGATTCTGGAGCGGTGTATAGAGGATATAACTGCGACTTTTCAAGAATTTTCATTCTTGGAAGACTCAGCGAGAGACAGAGAAAGATGTATAGATTAGTGAAACAACTTACGAGGGACTGCATCTCATTCATAAGGCCAGGCATTAAGTGCTCTGAAATAGTGAAGTTCTGTAACAATTGGTTTAAGAATGCAGGACTGAGTATTTCGTTCGAGCATGGTAGGATTGGTCACGGTGTTGGGCTCTTAGTGACCGAGCCGCCCCACATCGGAATTTATGATGACACGATAATAGAGCCAGGAATGGTACTGACGATAGAACCTGGAATCGTCACAGATTACGGAACATTCCACCTAGAGGAAAACATAGTAGTAAAAGACTCTGGCGAGCCCGAGATCATTAGCCCACTTGAAGATTACTTAAGCGGTGAGCAATGACCACATCGTAATAATGCCATCGCAAGGGTTATGAATAAGTATTTAAACTGCTCCTATAAATGGAATTTGAGAGGAGACCAAAACTTATAGGTGAAAGATTTGAGTACCCAGTCATTATCGACCAAGTACATAATAGAGGCTAGAATAGAGATTGACGGCGTTGTGGACAAGAATGACGTCATCGGAGCGACCTTCGGACAGACCGAGGGCATATTTAGCTCCGACCTAGATCTTAGAGAGCTTCAGAAGACAGGCAGGATAGGCAGGATCGAGGTACAGGTACATTCTCAGGGCGGAAAAACCATAGGAAAAATAATAATCCCAAGCAGCATGGATAGATTCTACACCGCGCTCATAGCCGCGATGGTGGAGAGCCTCGATAAAGTTGGGCCATATCCAGCGAAGGTTACGATTGAGAAGATAGAGGATGTGAGGGCAGAGAAGAGGAAAAAGATCGTCGAGAGGGCTCGAGCAATTCTATACGAGTGGGAGAAGCAGAAGGTGCCGATGGAGACAGAAGTCATTAAGGAGCTCGAGGAGTCAGTGCTTAAGGCTAAGCTCGTTGAGCTGGGGCCTGACAGGCTGCCAGCCGGGCCAGACGCCGAGACCGCTGATGAAGTAATCCTAACAGAGGGCAGGGCAGACGTCATAAACCTCATGAGGTATGGATATAGAAACGTCATAGCAGTAGGCGGAGTTAAGGTTCCAGCCTCCTTGCAAAAGATCCTAAGCAAGAAAAGTAAGGTAATAGCGTTTCTTGACGGCGATAGGGGAGGCGACATGATTCTAAGGGAGCTCAGCCAGAACTTTAAGGTCGACTTAGTTGCTAGGGCGCCTTATGGAAAAGAAGTTGAGGAGCTGACGGCGAGAGAGATAGAAGAGGCGCTAGAGGCTGCTGTGCCGCTTGAGGAGGCGCTTAGGAGGGCGAAGATAACAGTCACCCCCACAGTCGAGAGTAAACAACTCTTGGGAGAAGCGCTGACAAAGATAGAGCCTTTGATAGGAGAGGTTGAGGGCAACTTAATGGGCATAGTGTTAGACAAGGATCTAAACGAGCTCTTCAGGGCGCCTGTAAGCGAGCTGGCTCAAAAACTCTCTGAGACAAATCAATTTAAGTACGTCGTGTTTGACGGCGTCGTCACTCAGAGATTGATAGACATCGCGGCCACAAAGGACGAGGACGTTTTCCTCATCGGTGCTAGGCTCGGTGAGAACCTTTCACTGAAGCCGAATATACACGTATTGACGATGGATAAACTAAGGACACAGCAGACTCCTGAATCATCATAATTAATTATTTGTTTATCATCACAATTCCACCTAGCGAGTCTACTTTTTCTGCAGCCTCGGTGCCGGAGAGTATTGTTCTAAGCTCTATTCTTCCCTTCTCAGCCTCTGATAGAATTAATTGTATTCTCGAGTCTTCTAGTGACGACCATAAATAATTCTCTGTCACTAAGACGATGCCTCTCTTGCCGCTGCTTATTGCTCTGTAAACTTCCTCGACCCCCATCTTCGCTAACTCTGGGTTCTTTGATGCATGTCTTATAGCGTCTTCAACAATGAAGGCGTCCTCAAGCGGCTTGAGGTTTCTGCCGATCGCGCCCGTCCTCATCGCCTCTAGGAATCCTTCTATTCCTCCACTCGAGGCGCTGATGTGACGTTTTATCAATCTTCCGAGCTCTGGTTTTCTAGCCTTAATCTCCTTCGAAAACCTCTCAATCATAACTGATGGGCCGAGCAGGACCACTTCTATTTTTCGTCTTGGTTCAAGTTCTTCTTCGACTATCTTGATTACTTCTTCGACGTTTCTGCGAAAGCTGTCGTCCTCCTGATGCTGCATCAGAGTCTTCACTGGCGGTGTTAGGTCCCTTGTCCTGAGTATCTTGACGCCTGCATTAGAGATATGGATGACGGCGAATTTTTCATCATCTATTGATATGCAGAGTATCTCATGAGTAATTTTTGTGGCTGCCGTCTTTGCGAGCGATAGGAGAAATGGAAATCTATCCCTACTCTCGATCTCTATTGGTTTTTCAGGTTCTAAATGAATTGTGTGATGCTTCTTTATGATGTCTAGCTCCCTGTCGACGTATTTGACTATACCTAGCAGCGATATGCGCCTCATAAGTGGGTCTGCTGTCTTTTTACTCACCTCGATGCCTATCTTGATCTTTACACGTTCGCTGTCAACCTCGCCGTACGCCCTTTCCTTCTTCACTTCCCTAGTTGTCTCTGAGTATACTGTGTCTCCCGGCTCGATTAATCTGTAGATGTTGAGGAGGTCTATGCTTGTCTCTGGGATGAGCTTGATTCTCCGCTTCAGCTTATCGATGCTCAGCACCTTCATTTATTCAACCTTCTCCTAAGGATGGGGTTTTCATTAATTATTGTTTTCAATACCTGCGTGAATGTTGATCCCTCGTCGAGCTCGACCTCAATGTATGTTCCTGTTCTTCCATGCTCTTTCCTCTTCTCAAGCACGTGTAGTCTTTCCCTCAGTGCTTTTGGGTCGACGCCTATTAGCTTGGCCGCTAGGTCTGGGTCCTGCCTAGCTGGAAACTCCATGTGTCCGTCCTCGACTGGAATTATAATCATCATCGACTTATTCATGCCGCCACATCTCTTATTCTCTAGGACGTCGCTGTAGCTTAGTTTCCCAGCTATTGAGTAAAATTCAGCCTCATTGGGAAGCATCTCTATGAGTGGGAAAGAGATCGAGACTAATTCATCAATATATATGTAGCCCTTGACCACGTATCCAGGCGTTGCCTGAACGACCGTCCTCTTTATCCATCCTCCAAGATTCTTCTCGACGATTGTCTCGAGAAGAGCTGGATTCACAACTTGCTCTATGAAGACGTCGACGTCGCTGTCCTCATCCACGTCTCCCCTAGCTATGCTTCCATAAATTATTGGGCTGTATCCATGCATGTGTAGTGGGGCCATTACCTTCTTCGCGATCTCTCTTTTATTTCTGAGGATAGCCCACCGCTTTTCGTTGTATACTACGTGTCTGTAGAATTGTCCACTCTGGCTTGTGGTATCCATGAATACCTAGTCTACTATTTGGTTGCGCCCACTACATAATATATGTTTTAGTCCTTCTGAATTGTTAATAGGCTATTGATGGAGTCCTCTCCTACCTCGAGATACATCATAGTCGCCGAGAAGGCAAGCGTAGCAAGGGCAATCAAGGATGCCCTGAAATCGATCAATGGAGAATTCACGGTAACTAATGTTAATGGTCATCTCTTAGACCTCGACTTGCCGGACGAGTATAGGAACTGGTGGGCAGTCAAGCCGGAGTCGATCATTCGGCTGAGAAGGCTAAACCATGTAATCAGAGACGAAGAATCCTATCAAAGGCTCAAGCGAATATTCATGGAGAATAACGGCGTGCTAGTCATTGCGACTGATAATGACCATGAGGGCGAGCTGATTGGGTCCGAGATCCTCTCGCTCTATAGATCGATAAGGGGAGAGGACGCTCCCTTCAAGAGGATGCGGTTTAACTCCACTGCTAAAAGCGAGCTGCTGGAGAGCTGGGGAAGGCTTGAAGATGACCTTAACTGGAGATGGGTGGAGAAGGCCCGCCTTAGACAGGCATTCGACCTCATAACCGGAGCCGCATTTACAAGACTTCTAACACTCTCGACTAAGAGACGCAACAAGAACGTCAATCTAATCAGTTGGGGAAGCTGCCAGATACCGACGCTGTACTTTGTGGTAAAGCGTGAAAAAGAGATCATGTCATTCAAGCCAACGAAGTATTGGTATCTCAGGGCGACGCTGGAGACAGCTAAGGGGGAGAAATTTACTGCATATTCGCAGCATTTCTATGAGCTGAAAGTTGCAGAGGAACTCCATAGTAGAGCAGTAAACAATAACATAGCAACAGTAAAAACCTTTAGAACTAGTCTGAAGACGCAGTATAGGCCACTACCATCGAGGACAGACGACGTGCTGAGAGACCTTGCTAGGCTGACGCGCATCGCCGCATCAAAATTGCTTTCAATGATGGAGACCCTCTACTCAGAGGGATACATCAGCTATCCTAGGACAGACACGAATAAGTATCCACAAAACTTTAGATTTGACGCAGGACTCAAGGCAACCATCGAGGGAGGAGTAGTAAGAGAGAGGACAGAAAGGCCGCCTAGGCCGAGGCAGGGCAAACTCGATGACGGTGCTCATCCGCCGATATTTCCCGTAGCGCCCTACATGGGGTCGGGAATTCTTAGAAAGATTTGGGAATACATCGCTAAGAGGTTCTACGCGAATGCTTACTGTGACGATGCGGAGATTGCTGGACAGGACGCCGAGATAATGATCGGGGACGTCGAGCTGAGGGCTAGGGGAAGCTATGTATCCTCGCCCGGATTCTATAGCGTCTTCGACTACTTTAAGCCAAGCGAGAATAGACTACCACAGCTCACTCCGGGACAATCACTAAGAATAGTTAGTGTAGAGCTTGTTGAGGATGAGACAAAGCCTCCGCCTAGGCTATCAGAGTCCGAACTGCTAAGAGAGATGGAGAAGAACAATATAGGGACAGACGCGACTCGGGCCTCCTTCCCGACGCTCATAGCTGAGAGAGGATACGTCGAGAGGAAGTCCGGCGTCTACATACCGACCATGCTTGGTCAGACACTGATAGACTCGCTTGAGCTTACAGACTCTAGGCTCGTGACACCCGCGACGAGGAGGACCATCGAGGAGGTGATGAACGCCATAGAGAGAGGCGAATTAAAATATTCAGACGCCCTAGACAACGCCGCAAAGATATACGAGGATCTGCTCATCAAGTGTCTGGGGGACATCGATAACGTGGCTAAGAAACTGTCTGAGGCATTTCAGAAAAGCGGGGACCAGAGGCCTAAGAGGCGATATAGGAGATATAGATAAATGGATGCCGCTGAGTTTTAATGAGTGAATGAGCCCGGCCAGCGGGGAAGGAATGGTTAGGGCACACGTATTCGTGTCTGGCCTAGTGCAGGGAGTATTCTTCAGGATGCATACTAAGAGGATGGCAGACAGTCTAAACGTAACAGGATGGGTGAGGAACCTTCCAGATGGTAGGGTAGAAGCAGTCTTCGAGGGACATAGGAAAGACGTCGAGAAGATAGTTGAGTGGTGTAAAAGAGGGCCAAGCGGCGCCATCGTCAAGGATGTAAACGTCACTTGGCAGGAATACAGAGGAGAGTTTAAGAACTTTAGAATAATATACTATTAATGCTCATGGTATAAATATCTTGTCGAGAATTCTCTTAGTCGGCACTCTGCTCTCTATTCCTGCCGCTATCGCGATTAGGTTGGATACTTCGTTTTCCCTCAAGAGGATTGAGGCTACCGTGAGTACTTTGCTTGACCTAGTCTTCAGAAATATCTTCTTAGCGTTCGTCACCGTCATTTTGTAGAACCCTTCTTCAAGTTCCCTTACTAGTGCGAGGAAGTCTGGCTGAGGGGAAAATTTTGGCAGTATTCCTGACTTAACGAGTTCTAGGCCCTTCAATATGTCCTCGATTTTATTAGACTCGTAAAGCAAATTCATAACGACTGGGGGTAATCTGCTCTTTATTCCATCCATTAACCTCCTGCAATCCGGCGGCGACACGCCCCACATCTTCAGCCTAAGAATCCCAGTAACCACTATCGAGTCAATCATTGGGTATAGGAGCTCCCGGTACAGCTTCCTGTCCATCATTTCGGATTTCTTTATTGCTCTGAGAATTAGCTCGACTACGGCTTTGTCGAGCCTGAATTCGAAGACTGCTGGGTCCTGCGTCTTCTCAAACAATTGATAAGCCTCTAGTAGGGCATTTCCAAACACTGCCTGATGCAGCGCGTCCACTGCCTCCTTTAGGGAGCTCGCCGACATTGCTGTAACGACGATCTCGCGTATTCCCATAAGTTCCTCTGCACGCATGTCTATGAGCTTCATGAGTTCTTCATGCGTTTTTCCAGTCGCTAGGCCCCTGAAAATGATCTTTAAGTTCCTGGCGATGTATCTGTAGTAAAGGGCATTTAGGACCTCGTTCTTTCTCATCAGTCGGTGATATTTGAAGTGCGTCTCGATCAATGATCTCCTCAGTGCATGCTCAATCTTTAATCCGCTGTATGGGGGAGAAATCTTTGCTAACTCGCTTGAGTATTTGGTCGCCCTTAGCGCATTTACCAAATCTGTGAGGCTTGGAGACTCTGCGAGTTCTTCGTAAATGCGTCTTCCAAACAGTGATCCCTTCTCGCCGAAGCTCTTCGCCAATAAGTACGCCGGATCCATCATTCACACCTATAATCCAAGCAGGAGGGATACTACGTCGTCAACTATTTTTTCCCTCTTCTCCCCAAGCATTCTCTTGATTTGGTTTATCCTAGATTCGTATTCGAGCCTTATTTTATTCGACTCGGCCTCCGCCCTCTTCTTGGCCTCCTCTGAGAGTCTCTTCCTCTCCTCTTCCAGCTTCTCATTTACTAGCTGATCTGTGTTTTTTGCAATATCCTCGACTAGGCTCAGGATCTCGCGTCTGTATCGGGCTACAATATCTTCGAGCTCGTCTAGCTTCTGCTCAACTTTCTGAATCTTTTCGAGAACGCCTTGGGAGTGAGACATCTGGTGGCGACAATGCTTATCCACCTTTTAAGTTTTTATTGTCATGAACATGATTCCTTATTGTTGATGCATAGTTCTCTGTCGATTGGATTACACATGTATTTATGTGGCTACCTATCCTACAATATACTCCAAAGCATTGGATTCAAACATGAGCCGATGAACCATTCGATGGGAGAGCATGTTAGGGGGAAACCTACATGTCAATGACTATGATAACAGGGCATCCCTACTAAGGCTATGGCTATCAATCCATATCGGGGTAAATCAAAGTCCAGTTGTATCAGTATCCTGATATGCTGTAGTCCTAGTAGATGCTTTATTTAGACTTCTCTGTTTCACTGCTCCTATCTCTTCTTGGATGTCGTCTATGCTTGATAGGTAGTACATCTCTCTTGGAAGAATAAGTCCCTTACTTTCAGCCCAGTCTCTAAACGCTTATGTAACGTCATCTCCATTATTCTGATAGTAGTTGGATGAGGACGGGACCTACGCGCTATGCCGCGCAGGGCCGTGGCTGATGCTGTGTCACGTCTGATGCGGGACGGCCCCCGACGGGGGCTGGCCATGTTGGCGCAGGGATAAAGCCCGGAGGCCGGTATGACCTGATATTTAACGCGCATCCCGATGTCGGGTGCTGTGATGGAATCTTTAACGTCCGGCCTCCTCTAGGGTTTCCCAGATGCTGTGCAGATGGCCTAGCTAATCCCCTCCCCCTTTTCTCTCCATTAATACTGAACTCGTCTGAAAACCCTCAGGTATATTATGGTGCATGCTGGTTGTATGAAGCCTATGACGGTTGATGCTAGCCTCTCCCTTCTTCACGTAGCTGTGACCTGAGAATCCCTCCCCCCTAAAGGTCAGATCTGGCAGGAGGCAGGCATAGGTTTAATATCGGGCTATTATGTAAGAAAGGGATAGGGTGTAAAGAGTCTTGGAGTACGTATACGCTGCACTCCTGCTCCACAAGCTTGGCAAGCCGATAGACGAGGCCAACATAAAGAAGATTATTGAGGCAGCGGGCGGAAACGTGGATGAAGTTAAGGTAAAGGCCCTAGTAGCGTCTCTTCAAGGAGTAAACATAGACGAGGCAATAAAGTCGGCCACCGCTGTCGCTGTAACACCAGTCGCCGCTCAACCAGCCGCCCCAGCTCAGGCACCTGCGGCTGAGGCGAAGCCAGAGAAACCTAAAGAAGAGGAGAAGAAGGAGGAGGAAGCACTGGCTGGACTCAGCGCGCTCTTTGGATAAGAATTCGTCTAGAAGAACTAGACATATCTTTTCGTTATTTTCTATATTTTTGTCAGTATGGGCGGGTGCTAAAGCGTGAGGTTTAGCGAGGAGCACTACTCACTAGACTTCTTGAAGGAGAATGGATTCAAGAGGGCAAGGTGTAAGGTCTGCGGCGAGTACTTCTGGAGAATTGATGAGGAACGCGAAGTCTGCGGCGAGGCGCCATGCGAGCCCTACAGCTTTATAGGCAATCCACCGACCAGCCGTAGATACACTCTTGAAGGAATGCGGAGCGTCTTCTTGAGGTTTTTTGAGAGGAACGGACACGCGGTTATTGAGCCTTACCCTGTCGTTCCAAGGTGGCGCCGCGACCTCTACCTAGTCTCTGCGAGCATAGTTGATTTCCAGCCACACGTTACCTCTGGTGCTGTTGAGCCTCCGGCCAACCCGCTCGTGATCAGTCAACCATGCATCAGGCTCGTAGATATCGATAAGGTAGGCTTGACGTTTGGCCGTCATCTGACCATATTCGAGATGGGCGGAGCCCATGCATTCAACACTAATCAGAGAGAGGTTTACTGGAAGGATAAGACCGTGGCCCTCTGCCACGAGCTTCTCTCGGAGCTCGGAGTCAGGGCGGACCAGGTGGTCTACAAAGAGGGCGTCTGGAGCGGTGGTGGAAATGCGGGTCCATGCTTCGAAGTGATCGTAGGAGGCCTAGAGGTTGCCACTCTAGTATTCATGAGCTACAAGACTCTTGACGGAGAACTCATTGAACTGCCTGTAAGAACCGTCGACACCGGGTACGGAATAGAGAGGTTCACGTGGCTAAGCGTGGGTACGCCGAGCTCGTTTGAGGCAATATACCAAGACTTGATTCCTAGGATTGCTAGTTTCATAGAAGTGCCTAAGATTGATAGGAGTCTCCTTGAGAAGTATTCACGCTACTCAGCCTGGATCACTCCTAGACCAGGGACACCTCTCAGGACGATTAGGGAGGAGGCGGCCCGTCTAGCAGGCATAAACATCGCAGAGATACTTCCAGAGCTTGAAAGGCTTGAGAAGTTCTATGCATTGCTCGACCATACAAAGTCGATCGTCTTCATACTTTCTGAGGGGATTGTCCCATCCAACTCGAAGGTTGGCTACCTAGCGAGACTTCTAATTCGAAAGTCTCAGAGACTGCTTAGACAACTAGGGGCCGAGGAATACCTAGTAAAGATATCTGAAGATCAGCTGAGGTACTGGTCCAAGTGGTTTCCTAAGCTGCTAGATATGCGTGAAGAGGTCTTAGAGCTTGTTGATCACGAAGTCTCCAAGTTCTCCGAGACGATAAGCCGGGGAATGTCTCAGCTGGAGAAAGATTTGGCCACTCTCAAGTCTTCTGGCAAGCAGTTCTCAACTGACTTCTTAGTCAAGATATATGACGAAAAGGGACTGACGCCGGATATCGTGGCTGAGGCAGCATCCAAGCTTGGTTTAGCCATCTCGATCCCAGAGAATATTCATGAACTAGTGGCAGAGATGCATGGAGCTTCTGGACGAGTGGAAGAAGAGGCTGATGAACGCCTAGCGGAGATTGAGCGAAGGCTAAGAGACCTACCACCCACGAAGAGGAGATACTATGATTATCCCTACGAGGATAAGTTTGAGTCTCGCGTAGTTTCAGTCGGAGAGCACTACGTAATTCTTGAAGAAACCCTGTTCTACGCTGAGGGCGGTGGCCAAGTCGGCGACAAGGGATTCATACACCACTCAGGCGGTACATGCAGGGTAATAGATACTCAGCCAGTGAATGGCGTGATTGTGCATTTTGTTGAGGGACCACTTCCACGAGTTGGAGAAGTAGTAAGGGGAGAAGTCGACTTAGAGAGGAGACTAAGCATAATGAGACACCACACCGCCACACACATATTGATAGGCACGCTCAGGAGAGTATTGGGAAAGCATGCCTGGCAAATGGGGGCGAAGAAGGATGCTGAGTATGCGAGGCTTGACTTCAGCCATCACAAGTCCTTGACAATGGAGGAGCTTGAAAAGATAGAGCAGGTTGCAAATTCCATCGTCGCTAAGAGGCTCCCAGTCGAGGTTAAGTGGATGAGTAAGAGTGAGGCCGAGAGGAACTATGGCTTCACGATATATCAGGGCGGAGAGGCACCACTCGGGCTTCTCCGCCTAATAATAATTCCGGGCTGGGACGCTGAGGCATGCGGCGGACTACACTGCCAGAACACGGCTGAGGTAGGATTGATCAAGATACTGGGCGTGGACAAGATTCAGGACGGAGTCCTCAGGCTGACATTCGCCGCAGGCCAGGCCGCATTGACTCACATACAGTCCGAGATCAGGGAGACCAGGGAGAAGTATAAGAAAGCTGATGAGGAGCTCTCGAAATTAAAGCTACTCGCCGGCAAGATTATTGAGGATGCTCCCCGGGAGCTTCATAAATCCATCAGCGCACTAGCCTCGAGGATTGATTACAGCCTACTCGAGGCTAACTCCGACGCTTTTTACAGACCAATCGCTAGGCTCTGGCTGGGACTAAAGAACTATCAGAAAGAAGAAGTGGTGGGCGGGATAAGGCTAATCTTCGATGTCTCCACGACGAGTGACGAGCTATACCTCAAATCGCTTGCCAAGTCAATAAGCATGATTAACGAGCCTTCAGCAGCCTTACTCATAGGGCGGGGAAAAGATAGAAACATAATTGCCCTATACGTTAACAGCCCTGCTGAGAGGAGGGGAGCCTCGATCGAGAGTCTAGCCGACCAGCTCGCTGAGACTGCAGAGATAAGCTGGTCGAGAAGGGATAATGTCTACATAGGCCATACTAATCTTAAAGATTTCGGAAAAATGTTCAGTACGGCCAAATCATTCTTAGAGCAATTATCTAGGACGACGTGAGTTTTTCCAAAGTCCTTGCCTGCCTTTCTGCCCTTGCAAGTATGCTTGGCAGGGCCTCAGGCGCCGGGTAAGAAGTCTCCACCGCTAGTGAAAGAGCCTCTCTAAACGCCTTAGCAATTATCAACTGTACAACCTCCGATGCTGGGTAGGCTACTGCCACTGCTAGGCCCATTGCCATCTGGCTCGCCGTCAGCAGCTCCTCCTTAGTCTTTTCTACGTCGATCTTAAGAGACTCGGCCGGTATCACTATCTCTCCATCGATGGCGCCAATTATCGTCAAGCTTCTGTAGACAGACCTTATGTCAAGCTTTACTAGGAGCCCCGCGAGTTGGGGCGAGATTGTGTCGCCCTTCTTTGCCGCGACTGTCTCTTTTGCTATCCAGATCATTCCATCGACTATCTTTGTAGGTATCTTCATTTTGCCGAACTCTGACAGTATTGGCCCTGGAGTGAGACCAGTATTCATCTCTGGAATTACTACGTCTATGTCGGCCTTCTCGTTAGGCTTTGCGTACGAGAGTATCCTGTTCTTCTCGAGCTCGATGTAGAGTAGGAATGGGTTCATGTTAGTGAATATGAGACCGATTGGATTCTTCAGCGAGTCTATGAATTGCTTGGCGGCAGTTCTGCCAGCCCTCTCGGCGGCGATCGCGGCTAGGGTCTTCTTAGAGACCTTTATGACTGCCTTTCCACTCATTCTCTTCCTGAACTCGTGTAGGAGGTCTGCCTTTGTCTTGGTGAGGTCAAGTATCCCGATCACTTGATTTGTTCGGAAGAGCTGTTCAAGCTCCTCGATTTTTCTTCTCTTTATGTCCCGCATCTTAAGGACGCTCGGTGTATAGCTCATTCTGGATATCATCGCTCCTGCCACTATTTAACCGTCCTCAAAACCCATCGAGGCCTAGGCTTAAAGCTAAATATATCCTGAGCAAGCTAAAGGGTAGGTCTAAGAAATTGTCAACACTCATAAAGCTCGAGGAAAAGCTCAACGAGGCACTGAGTAAAAAGGAGAAGAAAAACTTCACCCAGTCCGTAGAACTAGTGATAAATCTAAAGGATGTCGATGTCAGCAAGCCTGAAAAGAGATTTACGGAGACGATAGAGCTACCGCGTGGCCTTGACGGAAAGCCGAGGAAAGTGGCTGTCATCGCGTCTGGATCGCTGGCGCTAGAGGCTAGTCGTAGTCCAAACGTGGATAAAGTATTCGAGAAGCCTGAGATCGAGGCTTTGGTCGGAAACAAGAAAGCAGCAAAGAAGCTGGCCAGAGAGTACGACTACTTCTTGGTCGAGGCATCGCTCATGCCCACGGCGGCCAGAGCTCTGGGAGCCGCTCTGGGGTCTCTCGGCAAGTCGCCGGTTCCTATTCCTCCCGGAGCAAACATAGATAGCCTTGCGGCGAAGTTCAAGAGGAGCGTCACTGTCAGGCTGAGGAAGATTCCCCAAGTCTCGTGCATGATAGGTACTGAGGATATGCAGGTACAAGACCTGCTCGAGAATGCAAGCACGGTCATTAACCGAGTAGTCGATAAGCTTGAGAGGAAATGGGCGAACGTTAAGTCCATCTACATAAAGACAACGATGGGCCAGCCAGTCAAGCTAGACATATCTAGGGCTAAGTAGCCTTCTCTAAGATATCGTCATACTTTCCTGACTCTAACTCGGCGAGTAATTCCTTTGGATTTTTGCCCTCTATGGTAACTCCCATGCTTATGCAAGTGCCTATCACTGTCTTTACAGCCGCCTTGAGCGACTTGACCTTAAGAGAAGGCATCTTAAGTTTAGCGACCTTTACCAGCGAGTCGAAGCTCATGTCCCCTGCCGGCTCTTTTCCAGGCATCTTCGAGCCCTTCTCTATCCCTGTCTCCTTGGCGATGAGTGCAGCGACTGTTGGTGTCCCAACCTCGACACTGAACTCCTTCGTATCGGTGTCGACCGTCACCATGATAGGCACCCTCATACCCCTGAATTCTGCTGTCTCAGCGTTGATCTTCTCGATTATCTGGAGCACGTTCACTCCTAGTGGTGATAGGGCGGGACCAATCGGCGGTGCGGCCGTGGCTTTTCCACCCTCTATGAGGAACTTAAACTTCTTCTCCGGCATTATTCGCGCCTCTTCTGTAGGTTTCTCAACATGCGTATTAAAAACCCTATCTACCTACGGCCGCAACTACTTAGTTACGGGCCTCACGTAGCTTACAGGTACAGAGATCGGCAGTGGATACCTACTCTCGATAAGCTCGATCGTTACCTCCTTCTTAAGCTTGTCCACCCTCACTATTCTGCCAGTCACTCCCTTGAGGGGCCCAGCAATCACCTCGACAGTCGTGCCGGTCTCGATCGTCTCTATAACTGGCTTCTCGATTATGTGGCGCTCCAAGTCCTCGAGCTGTACCGCTACTATTGGCTTTGACTTGATGTGCATTATTCCCTGGATCAGCATTACGACTCTGTCTTTGTCTTTCGCCTCTACGAAGACGTATCCCCTGATGGATGGCAGGATGAATACTGAGGCTATGTCTTCGCTGTTCTCGTCCAGCCTGTTGGTAATCATCCTGACGACGTTTCTCTCCTGACCGACGGTTGTCCTAATCCCGAATATCTTGTATTTTGCCTCGGTGCTCATCGCTATGCACCTTGTATGGCGAGCAGTACGAACCTGACGACGAATGAGATTGCGCCTATCAGCCCGATCCCTATTATGACCACCCTGACGAGGAGCGAGAACTCCTCTCTAGTAGGCTTGCTCGAGACCTTGAAGAGCGTTACTACCGACTTAGCGAACTCCTTTAAGCCCATCCCTAACACTTATCTGGACCATCCTCATATATATTCCTACTAGTCTTTTCGCGGACAGACAGGCGTAGTAGCCATAAAATACATCGCCATATTCGTAGAGGTTGAAGATAAATATTCACCAGCAGAGTTAGATGAGGATAGCTCAGAGATGGTCTCCATCAAGAAGATCACTATTTATGGCTTCAAATCCTTCGGCCCTAGGAGGAACGTAGTAGAGATTCCTAGGGGCTTCACGGTCATCACCGGTCCGAATGGTGGGGGGAAGAGCAACGTCATAGACGCTGTGAAGTTTGCGCTGGGAGAGCTGAGCCCCCATGCCCTCAGGGTCTCTAGACTGTCTGAGCTTATCTACGAGTCAAACGGTTCTAGGCCGTCTTACGCGAGGGTCTCGGTTGTCTTTGATAATAGTGATAGAGGCATACCGATAGATGCGGATGAGGTGACGGTTACTAGGAGGTTGATGCAGAGCGGCGAGAGCGTGTATCAGATTAATGGCAAATCAGTATCTAGGATGGAGCTGCTGACAATTCTCTCAGCCGCAAACATCAAGCCCTCCGGATACAACATAATCTCTCAGGGAGCGGTCCTAGGAATAGCTGAGACAAGCCCGGAGGATCTTAGAAAGCTGATCGACGAGATTGCGGGTACCGCTGAGTACGATAGGAGGAAGGCAGAGGCTCTAGAACAGCTGGATCAGGCCGAGAGAAACATCGCCGTCGCTAGGGCTGGCACCTCGGAGGTTAAGCAGCGCGTCAGGCAGCTTGAGCTTGAAAAGACGCAGCTCATCCGGAGAAGCATCCTAGAGAGGGAGCTCCTATCGCTGCGGAGGGAGAAGCTGATGAAGAATATTGCTGAGCTAGACTCAGAGATGGGCAGGATCATGGGTGAGGAGGAGAGAATCCTGAGCCTCAAGGCGGAGCTCGAGAGTGAGTTGAGCCGACTTACCATGCATAGGACGATGCTACTTGAGCAGTTCTCCATGCTCGAGGCAAGTCTCGCCGATGCTGAGAATAGGGGAAGGGAGCTGAGCGCTAAGATTGAGTCCAGCAGGGCCGAACTTGAGAGGATAAAGTCATCGATAAGATCTGAGGGAACAAGGGTATCAACCACACGTAGACATATCCTAGAGCTGGAGACGCGGGCGCGCAACGGTCTTCTACGCATCGAGGAGCTGAGAACAATCCTCGCACAGCTCTCTCAGAGAATGAATGAGACCTCAGCAAGACTTTCTATAGTCGAGGACGAGTACCAGAAGTTACAGAAGCAGAGGAATGAGCTCTCAGAGAGGCTCAGAGTACTAGACGATATGATTGCTAGGCATAGAAGGGAGGAGGAAAAAGTCAAGCAAAGAATTCTAGAGAGGGAGAGAGAGCTGGAGGCGAAGAGAGGTAGACTAGCATCCATGACCGAGAAGTTGCAGGAGAAAAAGACTAGGCTTTCAGAAATCACCGAGGAAATCAAGAATCTTGAGGATTCTCTGAGGGAGTATCAAGAATCGCTGAGTAAACGCGTTGAGGAGAAGGAGAGAATAGAGACGAGGCTGGAGGTAGCTTCTAGAGAGTTGGAGACGCTCAAACTAGACTTGAAGAGGCTTGAGGGACTCTTGGCCGAGGTGGAGAAGCTCATAGTTGAGGGAAAATCAAGGCTGAGTCCAGAGTCTAGTAGTAGGAAGGCTGTCGCGGGTATCATCTCGTCGAATATGGGTGAAGAAGTTGTAGGCTTACTTTCAGATCTTTTTAGACCGCCCCCAGGCCTAGAGGCTCTCTACGCACTGGCTCTCAGAGATAGACTCGATTCACTCGTCGTGAGGCACAGCTCTGTCGCTGCGGCTCTAGCGATGGCAGCCGCCGAGAAGGGAGTCGAGTTGTCGGTCATAAGTATTGAGGAGCCCTATGAGTGCCCAGGTGAGGGATGCCTCGCATGCATGGCGAAGACCAATAGCGCCGAGGCGGTGAAGGCGCTTCACATAGCGATGAATAGTGCAAGGTTAATCTTGGATCACGAGGGGTTTAGAAGAGGAGAACCAGCGATAAGCGTCGGCGGGGCCTACTGGGATGGAAATGGATATCTAGCATCGCTAGGAGAGGTGGGCAGCATCCAGAGGACAATAAAGGCGATCAACGACTTGATAAAGATGGAAGATGCCCTCAAGACTGAGATAAAGGAACGAGAAGCGAGGTCCAAGAATCTAGAAAGAGAGATAGACAGCCTTAGGTCGGAGAAGATAAGGACGGAGACCGACATAAACTTGCTATTAGAGAAGTGTAAAATCAGTGAAAAGACACTCTCTATGCTTCGTGAAGAGAAGGAGAAGCTGGAAAACCTGGCCAAACAGATAGAGATAGAGATCGACAGGACCAACAAAGAGACGGAGGACACCAGAAGAGAGGTCGAAGTACTCTCCAGCTCTCTGCCTAGGGAGGAAAAAGTGGATGCCTCGCAGAGATCAATCCTCATCGATCAGCTCGAGGCATTGGACAGGTCTTTAAGCAGCTCAGCGGCCTCGAGATCTGAGCTAATATCTGAGGTAAAGACAATTAAGCAGAGAATAGGCGAGCTCACGTCCGAGATTCAATCGCTTGAATATTCGGTCAAGGAATTTACCGAGAGGAGGAATACACTGGAGGAGGCGGGACGTGAGTATAAGAATAGCCTGAGGAGGTACGCCGAGAAATTCCGAGAAGAACTCGATAAGCAGATTAAACTACTAGAGGAAATTAAGTCGCATTCAGGGCTACTGGCTGGGCTGAAGGAGCAAGTAGCCTCTGTCAGATCCCAGCTCGACGAGACTAATAGCAGGATTGAGAGCCTTCGAGCCCGTCTTGGCGAGCTTGATAATCAGCACCAAGGGGTCAGGCTCTCAAAGATGGAGCTCACGATGCGTAAAAACACGCTCGAGGAGAAGCTTAGAGAGATCTCAGTACAGGTTGAGGGCGACTTAACCTCCTTGGATCCCGATGTTAAGGAGGAGGTCTACTCGATGCTTGAATCAGAGATGAGCAGCATGGGGCCTGTGAACCAGCTAGCTGCGATGCAGTACGTAGAGCTAGTTGAAAACTACAAGAGCAGATCGCTCAGGATAGCTGAGCTCGAGAAGGAGAGGAGAGAAATATTAAAAGTCATAGAGATGATAGACTCTGAGAAGCAAGAATTATTCCTATCTACTATGAAGAAGATATCCGAGGGCTTTGGATACTTCTTTAACAGGCTGACAGGCGGGGAGGCATGGCTAGAGCTGAGTGACCCAGAAAAGCCAAACGAGTCCGGGGTCGAGATGATCGTTAAGTTTGTTGGGAAGTCGCCGCGCTCCTCTAGAAGCGTGAGTGGCGGTGAAAAGTCTGTGGCTGCAGTGGCGCTCCTCATGTCGTTCCAGGGAATGACACCTGCCGACTTCTTGATATTCGACGAGGTGGACGCGCATATGGATGCCTCATATACTAGGAACCTGTCTGAGCTCTTCAGTGAGATGTCGAGCAAGACCCAGATCATAGCGATATCGCTCAAAGATGTTATGGCTGAGCGTGCGGATCTGCTCGTCGGGGTCTATAATCAATCGGGCGAGTCAAGAATAGTAGTTACTAAGATAGGTGAGAAGACAAGTGAGGGGCAAGGCAATAGCAATTGATGACTGGAAGATCCTCCTAGACGTCGTGACGATAAGCAAGATTGATCCATGGAAGGTCGACCTAGTAAAGCTCCTCCAAAGACTCGAGGATGCCATTCTGAGGCTTGAGATCAACGTCAGGCTAGCCGGCGTCGCCGTCCAAAGCGCCGCCCAGATACACCTGGCGAAATCAAAGAGACTCTTCGAGCCAATAAGACCTGAGACTCCTCAGGAGAAACCGAGCCTAATAGTGCCTCCGCCGATAGAGATTCCCGTAAAGTCGAGCATCCTTGCAACGACACTTCTAGACGTGGTCAACGCGCTTCGCTCAGTCATTCTCGGCCTAGAGGAGACTAAGAAGGAGACGAAGTTCGAGCAGATCAACATTGATATAAAGCTGGACGATTATCTCTTGAAGATCGAAGAGGAGTTTGATAGCTTCATTGCACAGCTAGACAGCATGTTGGGCGAGGGCGTAATCACTTTTAGCAGGCTTGTCAGCGGCATGAGTAGGGCCGAGAGAGCGAAGGTCTTCATACTGATGCTGTTCGCCGCCAGCCGTGGATTCGTCGAGCTCTACCAAGACGAGGAGACGCTAGACATAGTCATCGCGAAGGCGGGACAGAATGCCCAGTCGTAAGAAGACCACAACTCCAATGGACATCTCGAGGGCAAAGACACTCATCGAGGCCATCTTATTCTCCTCCGACAAGCCTATCGATTCTAAGGTCCTCATATCGGCGACCGGCGCAAGCAGCGAGTCCAGCCTCGAAGAGATTGTCAAGATGCTGAACGACGAGTACAGCTCGACTGGTAGGTCGTTCGTCATCACGAGGTTTCCTGGTGGGAAATACATGATGCATCTGAGACCTGAGTATGTAGGCATCGTTAGGAGATACATCGGTAAGCCGCTCCTGAGCTCAGGACTACTCCGCACACTCTCATTCATTGCTTATCATCAACCAATAGCTAAGTCGACGGTAGCTGCTGTGAGGGGAAGTAGGGCGTACCGACAAGTGGCCGAGCTCATCGAGAGGGGGCTTATCGAGGCAGAGAAGAAGGGCAGGACGTACATTCTCAGAACTACTAAGCTCTTCGCAGACTATCTAGGAGTCGAGGACTCCGTGCCACAGATAAGGAAGAAGCTGCAGGAGGCTCTAGACGCCTCTACGCCTAGGACCGAGACGGGGGAAGAGAAGCCGGACTAGGTATAAAGCATCGGCCTAAGACTGTTTTTAGTAGAAATAGAATGGCGGCCCTTCACGGATCATATTACGTTAATATTCCGAGAGAGAGAATCCCTATACTGCTCGGCCCATCCGGCTCAACCAAGAAGAAGATTGAGGAGGAGCTGGGCATATCCCTAAAGGTTGACCCGGCCGGAGTGGTTGAGATCTCGCTCTCCAAACCCATGTCTGAGGGCGGTGACCCAGTCGCGCTGCTTAAGGCCAAGGACGTCGTGCAGGCCATCGGGCATGGATTCAGGCCCGAGGTGGCGTTGAAGCTCCTCGAGGACGACATGTCCCTAATAGTCATTGACGTCTCAGAGCACGTAGGCAAGGACCCAGAGGACTGCACTAGAGTTAAGGCTAGGATCATAGGCACTGGCGGAAAGACACGCCGCATAATTGAGGAGAACACGCATGTCGATGTCTCGATATATGGAGACGTGGTAGCGATCATTGGGCGCCCGGAGGACGCCTCAGCCGCCCAGCAAGCAGTCATGATGCTGATCAACGGCGCGCCCCACAGCGCTGTCTATAAGTTTTTAGACAGCTACGCCCAGCGAAGAAAGCTCTCTAGGATAAGCTATTAATCAGAAAAATTCATTAACAATATATTTATATTGGGGGATAAGAATATAATCGCTACTCATTGGTGAGATAGTGCGATATAGTTTTTTTGAGAGAAAGACGTTTTTACCACTACTGGTCTTTTCGCTGGTTGTTCTTGGACTGGTCGTAGTCGCCGCGTCTGAGAGTGTGATAACCCTGACCTCGACCACTACTGTTACGCTTCCGCCCACAACAATCGTGACTACTGTCAAGATGGCTGGCGGGACGCAGGCCGTCACGATAGTCATGCCGGGATACAGAGTCGTGATGTACTATGAGGAGCCTGACGTGCTCTGCGTCGTAACTTTTAGGCTGATCAAGACTGTGCCACCTCAAACGGTGACTTATGGCGGCTCGGTGGTTTCTGTTCCTGGAACCACTATATCGACGGTCATGACTCAGAGCGTGATGACGTTCTCTAGCATCGAGACTAGGCCTGGATATACTACTACGTATACTGGTTATGGCGGCGAGATGCCCGTCGAGATGGTCTTCGGAGAGATGACGATGACGGTGAACATGCCCGTGTATGGAGAGTTCAGAGAGGCGTGTGGAGGAGCCACAATCAAGGACGTGATGTCCATAATTCTTGACAGCGTTCCAGCCACGTTCTTTTATGCCTTCGAGGGAATGACGATGAGTATTCCTCAGCAGATTGTTACGATGCCTGGAATGACGCAGGAGATGGAGCCATTCACGACCACCTACACAAGCACGATAAAAGGCACGACATACTATTCCACCATGACTAACCCAGCAACAACGGTTATAACAACCATGGAGATGCCAGGCACCACGTATGTGTCGACAGTCGTCAAGCCTGGCGGGACCACCATCAGCCTGATATACTCTACGACCACAGTCACTGAGGCGGCCACTCCTCCAGCCACAACTACCACCAGGACAACCACCACGACTCCACTAAGCTCAGTAACCACAAAGTCCGTTACACCTGTCACTACCACCACGACTCGGCAGACCACGCCGACTGGGCCATCGGCTGCCGACTATACGCCGTACATCATTATAGCGATAGTAGTGGTTATCGCTGTTGGAGGAGTGGCGGTCGTCGCCATGCATAGGAAGAGATAGCCCACAGCTATAGACCCAAATACTACGCTCCTAAAACCGGAAACCCAGACAGCTCTCGCCTTTATAAACCTCAGATTCGTTTATAATACATTTAAAGAGCTTAGAAGAGGGCTACAGGGTTCTTGCTTCTCTGTTTTCAATTAAGTATTAGTATCAAAGGAGAAAGAGGGGGAAGGGGATTAGCTAGCCATCCGCGCGGCATCTGGGAAGCCCTAAAGGGGGAGGCCGGACGTTAAACAGTTAATCACTGCACCCGACAATGGGGTGCGCGTTAAATAGAATGTCATGCCGGCCTCCGGGCTTTATCCCTGCGCCGGCATGGCCAGCCTCCCCAAGGCTTCCTGTCTATAAATCATCCAGACTCTTAATAGCATTTCTTTTTCCTTCTTCGCTGTCAGTTGTAATGACCTAATGTTGTTTGCCGATGCCGTAAGCCTCTGCAACGCCTTCCTCAGGCGGCCATCATAGATCTTCTTTCTACCATGAATGGGCTTGAATAGGCCTAATAGGTTCTTAGTCTTTCTCCATCCCTTGGATGGGTCGAGATATACTAGTAGCTCTGCCAGGGCCTCCATAGCACTGATGTTCCCACTTATGCCGAGCTCATAGACTAGTCTATTGTATGCCGGATACCTCACTCCGGCCTCCACAGCTATTTGTCTCGCCATCTCCTCCATCTGCTCCTCAATAATAGTGATGGCTGGCTTCAGAATATTTCTCTCAGCCTCCGATAATGCCTTGTACTTATTGATTAGTTGTTGGTGCGTCTTTAATAGAGACCTATAAGCGACTATCATTCTACGCATTACTAGGAATTCCTCAGCAACTCTTCTGAACCATCTATCCTCAATGTTCATCAATGCCCTGACGTCACCCCTAGTAGTCTTTGGGAGCTTGAACTCCTCACGAATCTTCTCAGTCAGCGTAAGCCTCCTCAAGTAATAGACCTCAACCCCCCTCCGCAGAAGATATATCACGCCGTCCGTGTGGCTTGGTGGTATCGTGTCTACGAATACTTGATCTCCGGGCCCCGCCGGAAACTCTCCGAAGCTATCTACATGCTTGAAAGATATTCCGTCAGTAGAGTACGTCATCCTACAGCCCTCCCTATTCCTCCTAGTCCTATGAGCATCAGCGTAGAGCCTCACCACTCGCCCACCTTCCGTGGGCAAGAATCGATGCATTCACCACACTCTCCAACCCATTTAGGCGTGACATGACTAGCCACGACCCCACCCATTACTCATAATCATGGCTATAGAAGCTACATAAGCGTTGGAGACTGGGCTGAAAGTGGTGAGATTGTAGGGTGCGCTAACATGCTTGGCAGTCTTCTCAGCTGGGAGGGATACGAGCTGGACGACTCATTCGTGAGGATCAGCCTGAACTATACCCTCAGGAGAATGATTGAGAGGATTGAGGGAGAGGGAAATAAGAAGATAATGGTTGGAGCATCATGGAACAAGCATTACTGGGCAATACACTACAGGACAGGCATGGAGATAGACAGAAACACACTATTCTTCATAGAAGGCTCTAGAGAATTACTACCAGGATACATAAAGACATCTAAAGGACTAATACTACCAAGAGAAATATACTACACACTGTCAAGCATGGATGGAATGGTGAAAGAGATAGGAGTAGTGAGGAAGGAGAAGTCAAAGATAAAGCACATACTAGGACTAAAACACATCAACATTCCAATACAGCTAGACTTGTGGGGAAACGAGGTAATATTCAGGGGGAAGGGACAGACAACAATATACGGATACCCAAGGCCAGAAGCATAAAGTCTTCCCTAAAATCCTAAGCAATTCACAATAGCCTCAAGAATAGAGACAGACGCCCCTAGACAATATTTAAAGCCTTATTTGGACGCTATCCCCCACCTAAGCTCGACCGCGGGGCCAAACCTATCCCTCCCATACCCCTTCCATATGGAATCGACGTAGCAGAAAGGGCAACCAAAAGAGCAACCCACGGCAAAGTTCACGGCCCAACCATTGCTCAGATTCTTCCCCACACCTCCAGCATCTCTTGAAGTCAGCTTAGAGGGCTTTACAAGGGGCGGGTTAATCTTAAACCCCGAAACCAGCAACCCGCACTGTCGAGAAGCATCCATAACGCCCAAATCCATCCTACACTATAATCTTAAATCTGAGTGATGCATTATTCAAATTAATGACGGAGGACGACAGCCCGTTCTGGGTCAAGGTACACTACTCAGTCACCGGAGAGGTAATCGTAGCCGCATGCGATAGGGGACTACTAGGTAAGAAGATAAGAATTAGCGAGAAGTTCGAGACAAGAGTGTCGGAGGACTTCTACATGGGGAGGACCGCGAACTGGGAGCACGTTGCAAAACTGATAGAGACCGCGACAATCGTTAATCTGCTAGGCGACGAGGTTGTCGAGGCAGCAACCGCGGCGGGAATCGTACCAGAGGGAGCCTGCACAACGATAGGAGGAATAAGACACGTACAGCTTATTAGGTGAAAAAACTTAGAGAACCCTGAATTTCTGGTACGCGGATAGGAACTCGACACCTCTCCTTATTGCCTCTCTGAAGCCAGACTCACGTTCGACCTTATCCTCCGCGCGCTTAACTACCTCTTGGACAATCTCTTTAGGAATGACTACTACGCCGTCAAAGTCTCCGAAGACGAAGTCGCCTGGATGGACCTTTACGCCTCCGCAGTATGTCGGGACCTCGTACTCGTCGAAGTATACCCTACCCTTAGAGTCTGCCGGAGTGAAGGCCCGCGCGAATACCTGGAATGGCGGCTTTATCTCCCATATCCTAGGCACGTCCCTGACGGCGCCGTCGCTCACGCATCCCACTGCTCCCCTGTGCCTCGCAGCGTTTGACATGAGCTCTCCCCACGAGGCTGCATGCATGGTTCCATGCGTGGCCACTACCACGATGCATCCCCTATACATCGCTTGGAAGAATCGAGCCATCTTCTCCACGTCGTGCTCTATCCTCTTAAAGGACGCGTAAGTCGAGATCGTGAGCGTGAAGGCTGGGCCAGCGATCTTGACGTCTGGATAGATCGGCCTCAAAGAGTTTTCCATGACTTGGTTGGTATATCCCATATCGTCTAGAACGTCGGAGATGGCGGGAGTGTAGAGCCTCTTGAGCCTCTCAGAGAGTGCTAGAGCCTCCTCAATACTTATCGGCGTCACGCTCTATTCACTCTAGACCTATGCTTTAACCATTATTTTTCGGCGAAGAGCTGCGTCTCTCAGAAGGGCTTATCAACCCACCTCGAGGCATTGGCTTGTATTACCCTGTAGGCATTCCTAAAGGCTATCTTCTCTACGTCGCTCTCAGATAGCCCTCTGCGTAACAGCTCTGCCCAGAGGTTTCCAAACTTGGTTATGTCTTCAAGCCCCTTTGGCTCCTCGACGTGCATTATGCCGAAGAAGTCCGTGCCTATCGCTAGGTTCTCTACGCCGAAGTTCTGATAAACGTAGATAATGTGGTCTGCAAGCGTCTTTACGTCTGCAACCTTACCGATCGTGGGCTCGATCATCGTTATTCCGACGACGCCGCCGTTCTTCTTGAGGGCTTCCAGCTCCTCGTCATCAAGATTCCTCACATGCCTATGCACAGAGCTGATGTTTGCGTGGCTAACTATCGCAGGCAGCTTAGACATGCTCAGCACGTCCAGCGTGCTTCTCTTGCTGGCGTGGGCCATGTCGATTATTACGCCGAGCTCGTTGCACCTCCTCACCAACTCCTCGCCGTCCCCAGTCAGTCCATAGTCACGCTTCGACATGCATGATGCTGCGAACTTGTTGTCGAAGTTCCATGTAAACTGCAGGGACCTCACGCCGAGCATGTAGAATAGGTCTATGTCTTCGATGTCTTCCAGCGGCTCCGAGCCCTCGATGGCTATGAGAAAACATGTCCTGCCGTCGCTGAGGACCTTCTCGACGTCGCTCTTCCTGTAGAGGAGAGCCAGCGAGTCTGGATATGACGATAGGAGGTTGTAGTAGGTCTTTATGTGTTCTAGCGTGATCAATGTGGGTGAGCGTATCCTCATTGCTCCTACCTTTACACCGTAGCCTGAAGTCTGCTGTCCGAGTCGGTAAGCGTTCAGCGATGGGATGATGTGGGCTATGGATGAGAAGATTATCTTGGCGTTTGCCCTCCTGAACTTAGGAATGTCTCCATGCCTCCCGGGCAGGTCTACTCCGAAGTCCTCCGCCTTAAACTTCAGCCCATAGCCACCGAGAACGTAGTAAAGCGAGATATCCTCGTGTAAGTCTACGAGTGGTGGATTTAGGCTCATGATTGGTCAAGAAAAAATTAGTGCCGATGCTTTTAAGCCTTATCTACTTAGCGCCGCTGAGAACTGAGGTGAAGACCTGCGCGGCTACTTCTGCACCCTCGGCGACAAATCCCAGCTCTCGGAGCGCTGAGCTTATCGCCGTTAGTGTTGGGAGCAGATACTTTGCAGAGGCGGTGGTGCCCATGTGGGCCACCCTGATCATCCTACCGCTCAGCGGTCCTAGGCCTCCCCCAACCATTATTCTATGCTTAGTGAGGAGAATGTCCATCAGCTCTTTTGCGCGTCTCTCGAGCTGGGGTGGCATCCTTGCAGCGGTTAGGGTGGGCGAGGCGTATTGCTCATCTCTTGCAAGAGGCGGTAGTCCGAGCTGCTTCAGTGCTGCCCTCATGGCGGCTGCTGCTCTCCTATGCCTCTCATATCTCTTCTCGAGACCCTCCTCTAGCGCTATCTGGGCCGCCTCCTTCAATGCGTATATTGAGTAGGAGTTCACCGTCGTGGGGTATGGGTGTCCCATCTCGCTCCATTCGGCGATGTAGTGCCGCCAGACCTTCAGGTTGGTGAACCATGTGCCTGGATTGACGATTCCCTTCTCAACCCTGCTCCAGACCTCGCTGCTGATAGCGACTGGGACGGCGCTGGGAATACTGTTGAGACACTTGTTTGCGTATCCGATGCAGAAGTCTATTCCCCATCCGTCCACGTCCATCTCGGCTCCTCCAAATGAAGAGATCGCGTCGACCAGCGTCAGGAGGCCGTACTTCTTCGCTATTCTCATGTATTCTGGCACTGGGTTAAAAATGCCTGTCGATGACTCGTTCTGGACGACGAGCAACGCCCTAGCGTCCTTGTTCTCGTCTAGGACAGCCTTCAGTCGCTCGGGACTCACAACTTCTCCCATATCAGCCTTTACCGGCACCGCCTTCCTACCGCAGTGCTCAGCCAGCTCAGTAAGCCTATTCCCGAAGAAGCCATTATCGATCGTCACTACTTTCTCTCCGGGATTTGCTAGGTTTACGATGCCCATCTCGACGGCGACGCTGCCCGGGGCTGCAAGTATTATTACCTCAGACCTCGTCTTGAAGATCTTCTTCATCAGCTCTGTGGTCTCGACGTATATTTTCCCCCACTCTGCGCCGTAGTGTGGATAGAATCTTCCGCCTAGAACCTGCCTAACTCTTGGGTGGAGCTCGCTGGGTCCGGGAATCATAAGTATTGGGTCGTCGCCCCAGATTAGGTATTCGCTACTCATGCGTCAATACACACCTCGCCACATAATAAACCATGCATGACGCATCACTTTAGGTCTGAGACGTCGAGTCTGCCCTCCTTCTTCAACTTCTCGAAGAAGCCCGCCGTCTCTAGGAATCCTTCACGCGGCGGAGTCTTTCTCAGCGGCCCCAAGTCCCTCTCAGCCGCCGAGTCATCTAAGTCAACTGCAAGTGCAAGCGGCGTCGGGTCATAGGTGATCTTTCCTCTAATGTTGGGGAACAGCTCCTCTATCAGCTTGATGATGTCTACCACGTGCATGATTGCTCCTCGGACGTTGTATACTCTCGCGCCCTTGAGCTCCCTCATCGCGGCGGTAACAAACATATGTGCGATGTCCCTAATGTATTGAATGTCTACTACTCCTCCAAACTTAATCTTGAAGGACATGTCTGCCACGGCTGCCTTTATCGCGCGTGTTATGTCTGCTGTTGCGCCTACGTCTCTTCCGAAGCCGTAGACTACGTAGGGCCTGAATGTTGCGCTCGGTATTCCATCCTCGTGCCAGTAGGCGTTTGCGCAGAGCTCGTTACAGACCTTGAACGCGCCGTAGTGCGTGACCGGCCTCAGCGGCACATCTTCGGGAATTGGCTTGACCTTGTAGTGCTCCGGTGGGCTGAGCGCGGCTATCGAGCTCGCATAGACCACCATTCTAACCTTGTCCTTATGCTTCTTGGCGGCCTCGAAGACTCTGATCGTTCCTATCACGTTTACCATCGCGCCTGTCACGGGGTCTTTTCGACACGCAGGTATCTGGAAAGCCGCTAGGTGTATTATTCTGTCAACGCCGTACCTCTCTATCGCGTTCTCGATCACGCCCTCGGCAGTTATGTCGCCCTCGACGAATGGGAGATTCTTAGCCTCAGGCACGACCCACTCAATCCTAGAGTAGTCACGCTTCACGTCAAGCAAGACTACCCGCTCACCAATATCTAGCAGTTCACGGATAATCCAAGACCCGAAAAATCCAGCAGCACCCGTAATGAGTACGGTCAAGACAAATCACTCGTATATAAGATGTCAATCCCATTATTTATAGAAATCTCTAAGCATGCTCTAACCAGCATTTTTTAGACGAACAAATATAAACCACGGATACACAAAATTTACAGAGTCTTTATGCGTGCCGTGATCATCGCTGCCGGCAAAGCGACCCGCATGGCTCCACACTCATTCGTCACTCCTAAATCACTTATGGAGATAGAGTCTGGACTACCCATCATAAAATTTGTGATCGAACAACTACGGAAGGCAGGCATCCAAGACATAGTAGTAGTCGTCAGGAAGGAGAATTCACATCACTTCAATAAGATAACAGATGGCTTTAAGATCGTCGAGATTGACTGCGAGGAGGAGTTCGGCAATCTTTACAGCGCCTTAGTAGGGGGTAGAACTATTAATGATGGGTTCCTCCTACTCATGTCTGACCACGTGTTTGAAGTAGAGATGGTTAGAAGAATCCTCGACAAGGCCGAGAAAACTGACAAAGCATTTGTGTTGTGCCTAGATAGGGAGCCCTCGCTCAAGGCGGCGGAAGAGGGGCTTAAAATCCTAATCAATGGTGGAAAAGTCTCAAAGACTGGTAAGGACCTCTTACCAGTTTACGGCATAGACACCGGCATCATATACTGTGGGCCTAGGGCGACTTCCTACCTTAGCGAGGTAGCTGAGAAGCATGGAAAGAACTGCTCGATTAAGGATGCGCTAAACCTCGCGGTCGAGAAGAACGACGTTGACTTTGTTGATGTTACTGGACTCTTATGGCAGGACGTAGACACGCTTGAAGACCTAGAGAAGGCAAGAGAAATTTACTGGGAGATTCTTAGAAGAGACATCACAAAGACGAGCGACGGCATAGTGAGCAGATACATCAATAGACAGATCTCCAGTAGAATATCTATACAGCTATACAGGTCCGGCATATTCATCAATCCAGACATAATATCCCTCACAGGATTCCTAATAGCATGCATAGGAGGAGTCGCAATAATCCTAGGACACCTAATCATCGGTGGACTATTAGTACAGGCCTCCTCAATAATCGATGGAATTGACGGAGAGATCGCGCGGCTCTTCAAGAAGCCCAGCATAAGGGGCGGAGTCCTTGATCTGCTCCTCGACAGAATAGCAGACACCTTCATAGTAATAGCAATTGTCGTCTCCTCTTGGCCCGTGGGAGTGCTTGAGGGAGTAGCCTCACTCATGGCCGCAGCGAACGTCGTGCTTGTAAACTATGCTACACAACTTCTAGAGATGAATAAGGTAAGAGTGGACGCAGTTAGGAAGATCCCGGCGACTAGGGACGTAAGACTCATAGTAATTGCCATCTGCTGCATCGCGGGTTATCCATTCCTATCGATCTACTACCTCGCATTCATGCCGCTGGTTTACCTAGTTGCTGGATACATTTTGGTTCTAAAAATGCGTAAAGCAGGGCGCGGATTCGTTCACAGAAAGCGGAGCTGGAGCATCTGGCCATACATACCCGCAGGAATAGGAATAAAGACGTCAATAAACTCAATCGTCCAGAATGGCCTAAGATTACTTTTCGCCATGCTCATAACTCATCTACTACTGCCACCATTCTCAGACGTAGTGGTTATTCAAAGACCAATAGGGCTAAGCCTAGGCATCTTCATACCCATAATCGAGGCATCCATAATCATCTATCTAGGCTCCAAAATCCTAATATCCAGCGGAGTAGTAATCGAGTACGTCTCGCTCCGCCTAGTCGAGAGGCTAAAAATCACCTCATACCTCATCAGGGAAATCATAAAAGACCTAACATACCTATTCTTCTCCGCCATTCTATGGAGCTACTCCTGGCACTTCGCAGAAATACCAGTAATAGGCCCATACATAATCAAGCTAATAATACCTACAATCTCGATCCTAATTATCTACGTAGTTTACAGAGTCACAAAAAGAATATACAACACCTACCGCGAAGTACTAGAAGAAAAAGCAAGAAACATAGAGATTAAGAGCAACCATAGCTATAACAATACCCAATAACATAATCATGTCAGACCCTATCTAAACAACCTCATAAATAATTTGTGAAAATGAGTGTACTTGACACTCTCCACGGCTGAAGCCGGGAGATTCTCGGTTTGTTAGCCTTATGGCTTCATCCTACCGAGTTCTGGGCACTGTCAAGGGGTACCCCTGCCAAAGGCATGTAGCCCATGGCCCGCATAAGTATGTTTATGGCTCCGTTATAGTCTGCGTTACATGAGTAGCCACATTTTGGGCATTTGAAGAGGCTTCCGACTCGAAGCCCTAT
>Ga0080004_1119311_pt1 | contig 32899 bp, 32 predicted proteins | sample WasSprMetagenome_FD_69207 | JGI IMG/M metagenome (GOLD analysis project Ga0080004, IMG submission 69207) | Sulfidic aquatic microbial communities from Washburn Spring, Yellowstone National Park, USA - WS (SPADES assembly) (version 2) | ecosystem: Environmental > Aquatic > Thermal springs > Hot...
AATACTCCCCTCCTTAGCCCAGCCTCCATCGATATAGCCCCTATCAAGAAGACAATACAGCCCAAACCCCCACTAAACTCCTACCCTCCCCACGATGGTTACATCATGCTGTTAGCTCATGTAGAGAAGTTCAAATACCTCCATACAGCAGCCCATCTCATATATCACGTAAAATCCCCTAGCATATTAAATCCCACATTCCCTTTAATCAGAAGTGAATTTCCCCCTTCCAAGTCTTGAAAACCTCTTAGCCTAAGTTTACAGAGTCAGAATTTAAACTAAAGAATTAAAGTTACAAAGCTTAATTTATTAATAATGATGATTTAAAGTTTTTAAGGAAAATCGTTAGAGAATAATGTGGATAACAACCTTCAAACAAATATGCCTTATGTAAGCATAGTAATTATAAACGCACGAAATATTGAAAGTTTAGAACTATGTTTAAAATCTATTTGTAAAACTCAATATCCGAACTATGAAATACTAGTTGTTGATTGTCAAACTCCTAACATAGAAGAATTAGCAATAAAGTATAATTTTAAACTTATTAGCTTTAAAAATGATGTTGGTCCTGCAAAATCGCATAATGTCGGATTTAAAAATATAAGTACAAACTCTAAATATATTGTGTTTCTAGATAATGATGTTGAAGTTACACCATATTGGTTAAAAGAGCTGGTTGATATCATGGAAAATGACAGATCTATCGGAGTTGCACAAGCATGTATTTTTCAGTATGAACATCCAAATAAACTCGATCATTCATGTCTTTCCATAGATCTTCTCGGGTCATGGATCTCAACGTATGGGCTGGAGGCAAATAGTATAAGTAATAAGGCTATAGAAGTATTCGCAGCTTCGTCAGCAGCATGTATAACGAGATGTGATGTCTATAAAATTACTGGAGGATTTGATGATGATTACTTCATATACGATGATGATACAGACTACAGTTGGCGTGTAAGACTTATGGGATACAAAGTAGTTTTAGTTCGGAATGCTGTAGTATATCATAAAAGCAATATTGGAAAAACAATAAATCCCTTTAGAGTTTATCATTCAACTAAAAATAGGCTATATACGCTATTCAAGAATGCAGGGATAAGGAGCTTGCTAGTTAGAGGAGGTATATATCTATTTTTATCGCTTTTAGCCATACCTACATTAACTCTAATTAATGTTCAACTTTCTACTAGTATCATTAAAGCCATGTATGAATTCGTAAGGAACCTAAAGAGGGTGATTATGAAGCGAGCTTATATTCAAAGTATAAGAACAATAGGCGATGAGGTATTATTTTCTAAAGGCTTTTTAAGAAACAGTATTAAATTCACAATCAATGAAGCAATACAAAAATACAAATATTTAAGGAAGTGGAATGGGATGAATTATGAGTGATGTTGATGTATCCATCATAATTCCCGTTAAAAACGGAGCTAATACCATTAGAGAATTATTAGAATCCTTGATGAATCTTGAATATGATAAGAGGAAATATGAAGTTATTGTTGTTGATGGATATTCTACAGACGGAACTCGAGAACTTGTGCTGAAATACCCGGTTAAACTCATTATGCAAGAAGGGGATGGATTGAATGCTGCTAGAAATACTGGAGTAAAAAACTCGAAGGGAAGAATTGTTGTTTTTACGGATGCCGATTGCATTGTACCAAGAGATTGGCTAAAAAATATAGTTTCATGTTTTAAAGATGATGATATAGCGTGCGTAGGTGGAAGTGTAAAGGGTTTAAGTAGGAACTTTACTTCAATATATGTTGATAACACAGGATTACATATTATGCCACAGTATAAAAAACAAAAAGTCCTTAATTTATGGAGAGCATTCAGCTATCCTGCTGGATGTAACATAGCCTTTAGGAGGGACTCCCTAATCAATATAGGGCTTTTCAATGAAGCGATAAAGTATGGTTATGATGATCTTGAACTTATTGAAAGACTAGGACTGAATGGATATAAAATAAAACTGGAACCAAATGTGGTGGTATTTCATCAACATAGGGATTCTATTATCAAGCTTATTAAACAAACATACAAATATGGAAGAGGAGCAGGAATATTGATAAGAAAGGTGGGAGGAATTAGACCCTTAAAAATATGGCTTACACTTTACCTTATTGGTTTTATAACAGCAGTAACACTTTTAATAGTATTATTAATCACAGGAATATTTTTCAATAATAGATTATCATTAGATATAATTAAGATAATTATGCTGGCGCCTCTTACTTGGGGATTAGTATACTACTTTGTCAAAGGACTTAAAAAGGACATTCTAAAATATACTTTAACGTATCCAATTATAGATTTATTAGTTATTTTATCATCAGCCATCGGCGAACTTTACCAGTTACTTAAAGGGGAAACTTAACAATTATAGTGATAGCCTATCAGAATTTATTAATGTTACTTGTATTAGGATTGTTTTAGGAAAACGCATCAGTGCATAGTAGCGATCTTAAATAATATGTAAAGATAAATTACAATACTAACCAGTAGATTTATATTCTTATCATATTAAATCATATATGCCACTTAAAACTAGCACAACACTAAAGGAAATAATCGCACTTACACTTATAATAGCTCCACCATTTGTCAACTACTTACTAAACACAGATCCATTAAAACACATCTCAGAAATCATAGCGGAAGCTCTCGGCTTAATAACTATGCATTTCACAATACTAATCTCGTTGATTTTCTTCTCAATTGGAATATTAATATGTATAAATTTAGATGAAAAATATCATCATTAATTCCATTATTGTATTATGATGAGATTGTACCCATAAATCCTAGACTTAACTCCATTAAACATACTTAAGTAGTTTATAAGGTGTTTAGGAAATCATGTTTAGTTAAGAGTATTGTTTTAGTTAGATTTGAGCTTAGGCTTTTCTACTTTTCTTTATCGGTATTATGCTAATGTTGTAATATGCTACTTATAAATTGGCATTCTTATATTTCTACATATTTGTATGGAGTGGGCGTCAAAGACTTTTAAACTAATCCTTACTGTTTAACAGCTCTTTGCACGGATTACATTCTTAAGACTTAGCAATAAGTCTTTAGAGCCAAGTAAACCCTGAAAATAGTGAATTTAGCTTTGTTGCTTAGTTCTTCGATTTAGATTCCTATTTTGATGTTGCTCTTACCTTAGCTTTATGTTATTATCCTGTATATGTATGCTTAGCCACCATCTACTAGCTCTCATGTTTAGTCATGAAGTATCCCGTATAGGTGTTTAAACGTTGGGGATGCCGTTCAGTACTTCACTTCATGTCAATAACTCATCATCCTGCTCCGCTTCTTCTCACTAAGTGTTTAGAAGTTATAGCTGATTTACATTTCTTAGGAGGACTGTATCTATTCCAGTGTTTCTTCGGCTTAATGATGGGCTTTACATTAATTCTCCTAAGTGAAGTATAAGAATTAGATGAATTATATACTCCATTCATATATGTCCTAACAGTAGCTTTATGCCTCGAGGCATCTATTACTAAGCTTGGTAGAACTTCTGAGTCATTATGTCATCCGTAATCCTGGATGGATGTTGGCCTTATCATTATTCAAGACGCTGAGCTCAAGATAATAACCCTCAAGAAGATATAGGCTGGGAAGAAGCTTACTAGCCTATTAAGTCCATAATTAACATTTGTCTAATCCATAAGAGGAAAGAGAGTTAGTAGAAAATTTAGTTAAGCCACAAAGCTCTAATATTCATATTCAGTTAAAATCAGCGATATTTTAAATAAACTAAATACATAGTAAGTTATCTAGTTTTCACAATACTTAAAGAAATAGATATATAGATCTTTTGATAGATAGTTTAGGATAAATATGAAATGTGGTGGAGGACTAAAAAATAGCAAGATTAAGGAGTACATGATAACAGCTATACTGTTAGCTACAGCATTGCTTGCATATAATATTTTACAAATAGTCCTTAATACAAGAGTACCTATAGGAGTTGTAAGTTCAGACAGCATGGAGCCTAATCTTAAGAGAGGAGATTACGTTATATGTATTGGCGTAAAAGCTGAAGATATAGGAGTTGGCGATATAATTATATTTGACTTGCGAGGTAAGTCAAATATTGTTCATAGAGTAATAAACAAGACAAAAGATCTGGATGGAAATTGGCGCTTCTTAACTAAAGGCGATAACAATAGTAACCCAGACGAAGAGCCATACGACATAAATACATGGGTTAGAGAAGAAAATATAGTTGGAAAAGTTATCTTTAAGATCCCATATATTGGGTGGATTACATTAATCGCTCGGGAAAATCCAATAATACCACTAATAATATTCTTATTAATTCTAATTATAATCGCCATACCATGGCATAAGGAGGATAAATAGTGATGAGATTCTTAACCGCTCATTACTAAAATGTTATGGCCATTATTGTATGATTTTGTTTTACAATTTCCATTATTGCTGTATTGGTTTGTCGTTCTTGATTTCCACATGTCCTAAATGCTTCCAGATATAGTTTCAGGTTATCTTTACATATTCCCTATGGATGGTCATGATCTAGAGCTGCATCCATGACGGTAAACGCTCTCACCCAACAATTCCAAAAGTCTTGAATAAACAAACTTATTAGAAGAAGACTAAGAACTCCATAAAAAGAAACAACTACAAATTTTTATCAAATAGCAATCTTAATTAGTATGGCTCTTGAGTAGTATGTAGTAAGCTATAAAGTCTAAGACTTAATTTAACAATGATACGGGAAAGACGCTAGGCTTAATAGCTGCTAAACCTTAAAATTTAAATTCTATCTCTTTAACATTTAATGATGAATGGCCACTATATAATTAGAGAGTTTCGGGAAAACGATCTGGAAACAGTTATTAATATAAATAAGAAATGTTTGCCTGAAAATTATGCTCCATGGTTTTTCATAGAGCATTATAATCAATATCCAAAAGCTTTTCTTGTAGCTGAGTACGAGGGCGTTGTAGTTGGATATATTATGTGTAGAGTTGAATATGGTTTTAGTAATCATAAACTTGGTGTCTGCAAGAAGGGACATATTGTATCTATAGCTGTATTACCCGAATACAGAAGAAAGGGTATCGGTGAAGATCTACTTAAAGAAGCAATGAAAGCCTTACGTGCATATCATGCAAGCGAAGTATACTTGGAAGTTAGAGTTTCAAATAAGCCTGCAATAAACCTATATAAAAAGCTAGGTTTTTCAATTGTTCGAATATTAAGAGCCTATTACATGGATGGTGAGGATGCATACTGTATGTCTTGTCCATTATTAACCTAGAACCCTAGCTTTTGCTTAGTAATCATTTCATCAACTAGCTAATAATTATTCTTTATTAAAAGCTTCAAAATGAATCTTAAGAATAAGTAGAACTACGTAATGTTACAAATCTAACAAACGTTTTACAGCTTAGTTCTTTCTATACTCTGGAGTAGTTATTCGGTTATCAGTTCTCCGCCTCGCAGCATAATTCTTCAGTGATTATACCCCTATTTTAAATTGATTGAATTAAGAAATGAATGCTAAAGTTTTTCTGTTTATTGCATGGGATGCTCGAAAAATTACGAGATTAAGTCACAAAGCTCAGTTTCCAAATACTCAATATTAAAAGCTAAAAAGTATAACAAGCCTCTATATAAATCATAACGGCTAATATTCAGTATGGACGTGGAAACTTAGGATGTTGAATATAATGTGCTAAGCCATCCAGTATGAGTGGGGTATGTCTAGCAACTCATAAATCTTTCTTAGATACTCTTAAGCACGGCTTTGAACTTAATAAATAGCTGCTAAATAATATTAGACATGTCTGTATGAGCGTAAAGATTATAAGGGGCTTTACTTTAATTCTCATACTACTAAACTTGTGATATAATAGGCTGTTACTGTAGGTGGTTTTGATGTCTGCACGTATAGCTAGTATGCCTGTATTGGTACTTAAAGAAGGAACAAGTAGATCTATAGGTAGAGAGGCGCAAGAAAATAACATAGCAGCAGCTATCGCGTTGGCCAACATTGTTAGATCTTCATTAGGGCCTAAGAGTATGGATAAAATGTTAGTAGATAGCTTTGGAGATGTTACAATAACTAACGATGGTGCAACAATACTGAAGGAAATGGATGTCCAGCATCCTGCAGCTAAGATGCTTGTTGAGGTTGCTAAAGCTCAAGATCAAGAGGTTGGCGATGGAACAGCGACAGCAACAATACTAGCTGGCGAATTACTTAAGAACGCTAGAGAACTTTTAGATTCAGATGTACATCCAACAGTTATAGTTGATGGTTATAGGCGTGCACTTGATAAAGCTCTAGAAGTTCTAGATTCAATAGCTGAGCCTGTAGACCCCATGGATAGAAAAACATTAATGGACATAGCATTAACATGTCTTAGTGGGAAAGTTGTAACTGCGGGAGCTTATGAAAAACTAGCAGAGCTTGCTGTCGAGGCTGTACTTCAGGTAGCTGAAAAAATTAATGGTAAATGGAAGGTAGACATCGATAATATCAAAGTTGAAAAGAAGCATGGTAAATCACTTGATGAAAGTGCTCTGATAAGCGGTATCGTATTGGATAAGGAAGTAGTTCATGAAGGAATGCCTAAGCTGGTCAGAAATGCTAAAATAGCATTACTTGAATGTCCTATAGAAATTGAGAAACCGGAAATCAGTGCTAAAATAAATATTACACATCCAGACCAGATGAAGAAATTCCTTGACGAAGAAACTCAGGTACTAAAGAAAATGATTGATAAAATTGCAAGTGTTGGTGCAAATGTGGTAATATGTGAAAAAGGAATTGATGATATTGCACAGCACTTCCTAGCTAAAAAAGGAATAATGGCTGTAAGGAGGGCTAAGAGGTCGGATATGGAAAAACTAGCAAAGGCTACTGGTGGAAGAATAGTTTCAAGCATAGAAGATATTTCTGAAAAGGATTTAGGTGAAGCAGGTCTTGTTGAAGAGAGAAGAGTTGCTGAGGATAAAATGGTTTTTGTTGAGCAATGTAAGAACCCCAAAGCAGTAACGATCCTCCTTAGAGGAGGATCCGATCAGTTGGTTGCTGAAGCTGAAAGATCAGTTCATGACGCAATATGTGTTGTTAGAGATGTTGTTCAGGAACCTAAAATAGTTGGAGGTGGAGGCTCTGTAGAAATTGAGGTTGCAAAAGCTTTAAGAGAATATGCAAGAAAGTTGGGCGGTAAGGATCAGCTTGCAGTTATGAAATATGCAGATGCTTTAGAAGTTATACCATTAGCTCTTGCAGAAAACGCTGGGCTAGACCCAATAGATATAATTGTAAAACTAAAAGCAGCTCACGAAGAAATGAAATGGGCTGGAATTAATACTATTACGGGCGATATAAGTGATATGCTAAAACTTCGTATAGTTGATCCTGTAAATGTTAAGAAACAGGCCTTAAAGTCCGCAACCGAGGCAGCAATAATGATTCTAAGAATTGATGATATAATAGCTGCTGCTAAACCTGAGAAAGAAAAGGAAAAGAAACCTAGTGAAGGAACTCCAAGTGAGCTTGAGTAGTAGTAATAATATTTATTTTTCAAAGTTTTTATTATCCTGATTTTTTACTTTTTAAATTCTAAATGGTAATTAGCTTTTGTAAATTTGGACAAGTTTTACTTATATTATAGATATTATTGTTGTCTCTAAAATTCCATCTTCATCTTCATTTCTCACACATTGAGGTGGTTTCAAAATATTTAAGTTTATCATATTCCATATCTCATATGTATTATTATGCTTGAATGTTATGATTGCTTGGAACATTATGGCTATTCTCTCGTATCTTATTATTGCTCTTCTGAATGTTTTAAGCTTTTATGGTGACTCCTCTCTCAGTAAAGAAGCTGAAACGGTTGGTAGGATGAAGAGGACGATATTCAATTGGGTTAGAGATTTAGGGAGGGGTGTTGAGGCTTTAAAGGATAAGCATAGAGGTGGTAGATCTAGGAAGGTATCGAGGGAGTTTATATTTGAGAAGCTTAAGCTAAACTCAAACTCTGGGATATGATGTTAATTACTGGACTGTTAAGCTGTTAAGGGTTGAGCTAGCTAAAAACGGTGTTAACTACAGCCTCGAAAAACTCTACAGCTAAGGAAGAACTTGAATATAGATTAATAAAGCTTAGACGCTATAGAGTTGAGGAAATAAGTGGACTGATTTTAAAAGAGTTGAAGAGTTTATTGATGGATACTTCAAGACTCTATTTATAGATGAATCTAGGAGAAGCATCAATACTGAGGGTCTAGCATCTAAAGGATCAAAACCAATAGTAAGAATCTACGTAGGGAGGATGTATAGTATATTGTGCATTGAATGCCTGTAACATTGAGGTATTCATAAAGACTAAGAGAAGACAACAAATACGCTCTATGAGCTTCCTATACTCATTGAAGAAGAATATATAGGTAGGGAGGAGGTATTGTATATTGCTTTGAACTTTACTTGAGAAAGATTGTATACATGATGACTTTCGATGCTGCTAACATATTAACATCAATATTCATTAAGAGGGTTAGCTGCGGCTCAACATAACTATATTGACTGATGGAGCCCTATTATAGGACTTCATGCGGATTCTCAACTTAAGACGTGGTATACAGCCTTGAATTTAGGAATTTAATGGAGAGGACAATACAGTTAAGGATGGATAACTATTCGATAACTACATATATTAATGATGAATGCGATGAAGAAAATGCCTCTAAAATCAATAATTATAATGATAAACGAATGGATAAATAGAAGAGTTAAAGCAAGAATTCATAGATAATACAATACCAATAATAAAGATGATGAAACATGCTTAAGTTTACAAAGCGCTTCAACTAATAGTAAAACATTTAAGGAGTGTAGTAACGTTAAGTAGATATTATGACTGAAGCTCTATGTGAAGAAAAAAGAAAGAAAATCCTTATCGGTCCATTAAGACTTACAAGATTTGAACGTGCTAGAATAATAGGTGCTAGGGCTTTACAGCTATCATTAGGTGCTCCCCCATTACTTTCAGATATTAGATATAACAATCCAATTCAAATTGCAAAAGAAGAGCTTGAAGCTGGTGTTCTCCCAGTAACCATTAGACGTAGACTTTCAGATGGTACATATCAAGACATTCCACTAAAATGGCTTGTAGAGAAATGTTAGAGCTTTATGGCTTAAAGTTGCCTTGCTCTTCAGCGAATGATTTTTATTTTGTTTAATAATGAGGCGTTTTTCAAAATATTTAGGTTATCATAGTTCATGCTTCGTATGTATTATTATGTATGTAGGTGTTGTGGTTTCTGGAGGATTATGGGCTTCATGTTTTACTAAGCTATTCTAGATGTTAAGCTGTGTTGAATCTTACGGCTAACCTCACCACCCATACTCCTTATCATATAGTATCCGCCCTCATTCCTAGGTTTACCCTACGTTCTTAACATCATTCCTCCAGCCTAACTCCTACCTCATCAACCATACACCGCCCCTCCATAAATCCCTCATGCCTCGGAGAAGTTGAAAACACATGTAATTGTCGATGTAGATTCTATGTCTCTAAACACCATGATAGCTTGGAAATAAGTATAACTCAATAAGGTTTATGGAGTTTATAAAAAGGCTTGAAGAAGCACAAAGGAGCTTACACAGATACGATAGGTCTATAATAGGATATCTGTAATCTATGGAGATAGAAGTGAATATACTAGTAAACTTAGGAATGAAAGGATCAAAACATATAGGGTTAAGCTTTACAGAGTGAAATTTGCTGTTAAAACTCTATGAATAGCCGGAATCATTTAGAAGATAACCATAGGATATGGAGACTAATGATAATGTATTAATCGTTCGTAAATATAGCATATAATATATCTAAGATGCAAAGTTTAAAGATGAATTCTATCGAGAAATGCTAGGATTTAGTTATGAACACCTTATAACCTTAAGCATGCTCATCATCTCTATTATGGACATCATCTTCTTTATGAATTCTTCTGTTTAATTCTTCATTTATCCATCTTGTTTATCATTATTATTTAGAAGCATTTCTGCACGTTTCTCATCATATCCATTCTTAATGTATTTAGTTATTGAATAGCCATCCATGCTTAACTGTATTATTCTCTCCATTAAATTTCTAATTTCAGGCTACATAATCCATTTCTAAACTAAGAGTCTCGCATTAAGTTCTATAGTATGGAGCACGCTAGTTAATACAGTTATGTTGAGCCGTAAATAACCCTAATCTTCTTAATGAATATGGCAAGATTTATCTTAAAGGTTTAAATGTATTAATTATATGTTTAGAAATTTAGAATCGATAAATTTGATTATTGATTTCGGTAACATTGTAAAAATTAAAGCATCACTTGCTAGGTTTCTTGCACCTAGAACGATAGAGAATATAGTAAAACAGCTTCCATTATCCTCAAGAGCATTTAGAGAGAAGAATTGTATTAGAATTCCAATTAGAATCAAGACTGGATTGGAGAAGCCAGGCAAACTGAATTTTAACATGGGTAATATAGCATACTGTCCTTTAGGTAGTGATATCATTTTGTTTTTAAATGAAGATTCATCGTATGCGAAATCATTACTTATAGGATATATTACTGAAGGGCTTGACAAGCTTATGGAAATTCCGAAATCTATCCCCGTTCATATAAAAATGTTAGATTGAAAAGAAATTTAACCTGATGGTACATATATCTGAATTCTTGCATTTCCACTAACATGTTTAATTATTCCTTCAGAACAAAGCATTTTAAGTATTCTTTTAGCATCTCCTATTTTCAATCCATACTTAGAATATATACTAAATGGTGTTAGATAACTCATGCTCTTTAGATCCTTTTTTATATTTTCAATTACTGAAATATCAATAGACGCGGGTACGGTACTTTTCTTTATTTCTTTACTTTCCTTCTTTTTCTTTTCCTCCACCTTTTCTCTCTTCCTTCTTAAAGACTCTTTCTCCATCGCTTTTATTGTCTTCTTCTTTTTACCGCCCAATACAATCCCCCAAACATTTATTAACACTAATTTAGTTAAATTTTACCTGGAAAATTATTTATTAGATAGTTTGAACACCATATATCTACTATGTAATCGGTAATTTCTTTAATATTTCTTATAGTGGTTTTTCCTGTTTTCCTCTTTTTAACTACATTATTTATTAGTTTCATTAATTTCTCTATAGTCTCATTCAAATCGTTTAAAATATAGCTGTCATAACTAATAATCATTCTTATAAATTCTTGCACTTTTTTTGCAAATTCATAATAGTTTTGAGCTTTATATAAGGTTTGCATATCATCCCAACACTCAATTATATGAGTTACCCCCTTTAAATTGATTGTAATAGTTTTAGTCATCTCTCTCATCTTAAGTTTAATCCCGAGTATAAAAATCCATCTCTTCACATAGTATAAATATTTTTAAACCATGATTTATTTTAACCATCGCTATATGGTCGGTATTCATGGCTTTTCAAATAGATAAAATAATCAAAGAAGCTATAGACCTATTGGAAAGAAATAACATTGAAGAAGCTAAAAGAAAGTTAAAATATGCCTATGAAGTGTATGATAGGCATGCATGGCTATCAAAAGATGGTGAACTATATGAGAAGAATATTTATGATCGTTTTTCCAGGAAGGGGGTTCCATTTAAGAGTACTCACTCATTTGATGTTGATGTAGTAGTTTTGCAGAAGAATCATAAAGTAAAACTTATTGAATGTAAAGTTATAAGGAAAGATTTTCTTTACCTTTATCCTTCAGACTATGAAAAATTATATACTATCTACCGTAGGCTTAAAGCATTAGGATACATGCCAGAACCAATAGTAGCTGTCAAAATGCCTAAGAGGAAAAAGGAAAGATTAATAGTTTTAAAGGAGGAATGGATGAGAAAGGGATTTGTAATAAAAATACGTTTTCATCAAAGTAGTCGTAGAATAACTGTTGACTGGTTTATGTCGAGAAAAATGAGAAGCAATTCAGAAAAATGAAGAGTATGATAATAACTATAGTATTTTGCTAAATTTCTTTCATCAATTCCTCTTATTTCATAATTTTATATTATGTATGTAGCACATATATATGTGTACTATTGTTTTCCATGATAGTATTCGCTTGCTCTTATATTGAATCTGTAATCTATCCTCAAAGCCTCAACAGATCAACCATAACATATACTCAAGGAAACAGCAGGAAAAGTTATACAAAATACCATAATCAAATACAAAGTTAAAGATTAGACTATATGTAAACTTTTATGCTGCTACAATATTAGTAGCGATATTTATTATTCCATCAATACCTGTTATTTCTTCAAGAAGCTTTTTAACACTACTTGTTACCCCTTTAACAATTATGATTTCTAAACATCTTCTTTCATCTAAGTGAACATGCATTGATGATGTAATTAAATCTGAGTATTTATGTTGAATGTCAACAATTCTATCAACAATTCCTCTAATTTCATGATTGTATATTACTAATAGAGCTCCAATAATGCTTTTTTGATTTTTTACCCAATAATGACTAGCTATAAAATTTCTCATCGCGATCTGTACAGCACGTGATCTTTCATAACCTATACTTTTAATCAATTCATCAAAGGTGTGTAGCAAATCTGGCGGTAATGAAATACTTATTCGTTTAACTCTATTTTTTAAATTCAAATAATCACCATAATCAAATTTTTATAATTAATATAAATTTAATGAATGCAAATCTAAGCTTTGCGGCTTAATTTTAAGGTAACTTCAAAATATTATAGGCATTTAATGCCATCTACAACTAGTAGTAAAAAACATGTACCATTAATCAACAATTCATCATCGCTTTAAATCCCCGGGCTTAGATGGAGGGTTAAACAACATCTGCTCATCATTACTTAATTCATGAAACTTCATAACAAAACAAGTAACAAAAACTAAATATTTTGAAACGACTTCTTTAATAATCATAACTTCAGTTTAGATCTGTATAAAGGAATAATATTGAGTCATCATCATCTTTATATTGTGGACTTATAGGATTTGAAATTAAATCACAAAGTCTAATCTAAAATCATTTTGTTATGTATATATCCATAACTATTTGGTAAAGCCTTACCCCAATTTTTCTCGATACTCTAATAAGTTTAAATTCAAAACTTTTTACCTTGTCATTAAGGATTTTAGTATAATCTTTCATAGCTTTATTAAACACATCACTAACAGCTTCTCCTTTATTTCTGTGATATACATCATATACATGTAAATATCCTCCATTATTTTTTAAAGCTAAAATCGCATATGGAAGATAGGTCTTAGCTAATTCTGGCAATGGCATTAAAACTCTATCAGCAGTATTTACTAGTTTTTTCATTATAACCTCTCTTGCATCACCAAGTATAGGTATAATGGTATTTGTGACCTTATTGATTTCTATGTTCTGTAGCATATAGTTGTAAGCATCTGGGTTGGCATCTATTGAGTATATAACAGACGGTTTCGCGTGTTTTGCTATTATTATGGAGTATGTTCCTACACCAGCAAACATATTTACTATAATTTCACCATAATTAACAAGCCTTGCAATTCTGATTCTCTCATACATCAACCTTGGTGTAAAAAATACCTTATTAATATCGAGTTTAAAGAAACATTTTGATTCTTTATGAACAGTTTCGGTTCTATTTTCACCAGCTATAACTCTAAATTTTTGTATCCTATATTCTCCATGGGCCGGCTCTATTTGTGTGGCTACAACTTTTATTCCTTTACATTTATTTAATATGTGATTAGCCATTAAAACTCCAATTTTTCCATCATCCCATCTAGGAATTTTTATGATCGCTATATCTCCTACTACATCATATCTTATTCTTGAAAATCTGACGTTTCCATCATTCATAATCATCATTATACTGAGGTTAACTAAGATGTTTATGCCTCTTAACCTTTAAATTTACTTATGGATTATCATTAAATTCCTTAATTTCTTTCTTCTTAACTGATATTATTCTATCGTAAATATATCTTGGTAAAATGTAATCCTCTCTCCTCACTTCAAGTTTTTTACCTATTATCAGTCCTTGTCCTGCAACAATACTTATCTCATGAGCATACAAACTATGATTTGTTTGTCTAGCTTTTTCAATTATTAAAAATCTACATAACTTTCCTCCTCGAATTACTCTCTTAAATCTGATAATAATATCACCTATATGTTCAACCCCAAATCCATGAGCTTCCCCAGTAGTTATAGCATATTGTGCGGTTGCCATAACTGTAAAATCCCATTTTGAAAGAACTTTCTTAATAAAGTATGAGTATCGCCTAGCCATAGCAGGTTTATCAAGCCAGTAAGCTGAAATGGAATCTATCACTACTCGAGCACGACCATATCCAAGATGCTTTTTTGCCTCGATTACTTTATTGATAAGCGCCTCTAAATCTAGAGATTTTAAAGTCCACGGATCTTCTCCACCCATAAGTGCATCTATGATTATAAGTTTCTTTTCAGCGATCGCCTTGTTAAAATCCATGTTAAATTGAGCAGCCTGATTAATTATACTATCTCTACTCTCCTCAGTTGTTACATATATGTTTTTATCATTTTCAAGGATACCTTGATTAATAAAATGAATACAGAGTATTGTTTTGCCGCATCCCGGCTCTCCAGTAACAACAGCAAAAAATCCTCTTGGAATACCGCCCTCAATAAGTTCATCAAGCCCTCTTACTCCAGTTGAAAGACGCTCAATAACCATATTTTCCCATTACATCATAATCTTTTAAATTTAGAGATGTTTTCGAAATATTTAATTTTTCTGTTGCTTATTTTGTTATGGAGTTTCGTGAGTTAAGTAATGATGGATGTTATTTCATCCTTTCTTCCACTTAAGCCTAGGAGAGCTTTAAGCGATGATAGATTGTTGATTAACGGTGTATGTTGTACTACTGGCTTTAGGTGGTGTTGGGATGTCTAGGAAATATGGATCATAGTAACTCTGAAGATTGCTTAGAAGACTTCGGGAGGCTTAAGTATGGAATAAGATAGTTAAGTTCCTCACATTCATGAGGTAGACGTGTAGCAGTAGATAGTACAACGGTGGAGGCATGAGATTCATGTAATAGTTGATGAGGGGGTTGAAGCCTATTTCCGTAGCTATTAGCCGGGAAACACCCACAACTCAAAATGTTCAACCTAACGATAAGATGAAAGTAAGCCTGAGGGTTCTATTCAGCATACGATACATGTGAGGTGAGGGATAGGCTGGAGAAGGATGGAGTTAAGGCAAATATACCTGTAAACCCTAGGAATGGGAGGAGGCAAATAACATATGATGAGGAGGGATATAAAGTAATGAGGCCATAAAGAGGTTCAACTCATGGCTTAACATTCAGAAGAGCAATAATAAGATATGAAGAATAGCCATAATGTTCCAGCAATCATAACATTCAAGCATAATAATACATATGAGGTATGGAATATGATAAACTTAAATATTTTGAAACCACCTCAATGTTAATCATTTCAGATGAGCTTTAGACTAGCTCCTTCTGTAGAGGAATTATTAATGCAAGAGCTGTTAGTAAAGCTACATATAGAATTTTTGTTGGGAAAGGAGGAGATATAATTATAGTTATGGCTGAAAAGGTAGGGATACTTTACCTTCAGGACTTTATAGAAGCCAGTTTAATAGTTAGAGAGTTTGAGAACTACACCTAAGAAGATAAGCTTAAGTACAACGTCCAAGTATTTTAGAAATAAATTTAAGAATCCTAATATAAAATAATTGATATGGGACTGGTTGAATTAAGAAATTTGGTTAAAGAATGGAGGAAAGGTCCTTCTGGACCATTACCCAAAATAGACTTGGTAAAGCTTATTTCAGCAATCATAATTATTAGTTGGTATAAACCCATAGGAAGATATCTTTTATCAAAACTTACTGATGTTCCTCAGGGAGTTGTAAGAGGTCTTCTTAATAGGTTACAAAGCAGTAAACATGTAGTGATAAGCAAAAGAGGAGCGCTATTAACGCCGTTAGGGGAAAAAACTCTTAATGAAGTGCTAGATGATCTTAAAATAGATAAGATAATTAAATTAAATGTAGAGGAGATAAAACCTTTAACGGAGGGGAGATGTGTTATAGGGATTTGTGTAAAGAAAGCTGCAAATAACATAAGAAGTGGAGTGGAACAAAGAGATGAGGCGATAAAACATGGTGCTAAAGGAGCTACTACAATTGTATGTAAGAGTGGTGATCTATATGTACCACCTACCTATGAAAGTCTAAGACAATTATCACCAAATATTTATGAATTATTAATGGTTAGGTTTAACCCTAAAGATGATGATGTAATAATAATTTCATGGAATGAAAAGGAGGGAAGAGTTCTGGAAGGAGTAATATCGGCTGTGATATCGACGCTAGGACTGGGGAGTTAGGCTTTATGGCTTAACCTCCTATTTAACTATAGTATTTTGCTAAATTTCTTTCATCAATTCCTCTTATTTCATAATTTTATATTATGTATGTAGCACATATGTATGTGTACTATTGTTTTCCATGATAGTATTTGCTTGCTCTTATATTGAATCTGTAATCTATCCTCAAAGCCTCAACAGATCAACCATAACATATACTCAAGGAAACAGCAGGAAAAGTTATACAAAATACCATAATCAATCTTAAACAATAATTAGACAAGTTCTTGCTTAAGTTTACAAGGCGACACCTATTAGAGATAACTTTTTATAGCTGTTATTAAAAACTCTAGTAATATGAAATATCGATTAATGGATTTACTTGCTTGTCCAATTTGTAAAACATTTCCACTTTTGCTACATGTATTTAAAGAGTCTGAAATTGAGGTTTCTAGAAATGTGACTAGAACATGTGAAGAATACTGTGGGTTTGAAGGTAAGTTCATTAGAGGTATTAATAACTTAAGGTGTAATATTTGCTTTTCTAAGGAGATTATTGAGGGGATTATTATTTGTCAACATTGTAATAGATGGTATCCAATAATAGATGAAATACCGCATATGCTTCCCGATGATCTTAGAAATAAGGATGATGATATTCTTTTCCTCAAATCACATATAGACAAAATCCCTGAAAGAATCTTATATCAAGGTAAACCTTTTCATCTATAATATGATAGACTTACTTTAGCTATTATGGAATTAGTCGATAATTAGTAATGGGTTTAAGCTACTCTCAATAACATTTAATTCTTCAATACTTCTATCTCTGAACTGGTGTTATTTTTTCTTTAGGCGCCCCCTCAATTTTTTCTAAATATTTTCTTAAAACCTTAGGGATGAGTATACTTCCATCTTCTTGTTGATGATTTTCTATTATAGCTGTTATAGCTCTAGATGTAGCTATTGCTGTTGAGTTTAATGTATGGACATAGCCTTCTGATGGTAATCCTCTTTTTTCAGCATATCTTATATTAAGCCTGTATGATTGCCAATCTGTACAATTACTACATGATACTACTTCTCTATATTTTCCTTGAGCTGGCATCCATGCTTCTAGGTCATACTTTTTTGCAGCTACAATTCCTATGTCTCCCGTGCATATGTTAACGACTCTATAAGGGATTTCAAGGCCTTGCCATAGTTTTTCAGCGTTTTCTATAAGCTTTTCATGCCACTTCCAGGAATCCTCAGGTAGACAAAATACAAATTGCTCAACTTTATTGAATTGGTGGACTCTAAATATTCCTTTAGTATCTTTACCGTGGGCTCCAGCTTCTTTTCTGAAGCAGGGGCTTACTCCTGCATATAATAGTGGAAGTTCGCTTTTCTCGAGTACTTCATTCATATGCATGGCAGCAATAGCATGCTCGGATGTTGCTATCAAGTAAAGGTTCTCTCCCTCAATTTTATAGATGACATTTGCAAAATCTTCAAGTGAAGTCACCCCCTCATAAGCCTCCCTTCTAATCATGAGCGGTGTTTCAAGAATTTTAAAACCCTGTGTTTTAAGATAATCAAGAGCATAACTAATTAATGCAAGGTCAAGCCATACAAGGTCATCTATTAAGTAGTAGAACCTAGAACCTGAAACTTTGGCTGCTCTTTCCATATCTGCTAGACCTGTTTTTTCCACGTATTCAGCATGGCCAATAGGAGGCTTATCTATTACTTCATATTCTACATTATGTCCCTTTGTCTGATTTAAAAACTGATCAATAAATTTCCTCCAAACCTTTGGTCTTCCATAAAATCTTATGGGTACATTGTCATTTTCATCAACACCAATAGGTACTGTTTCATGCAGTACGTTTGGCAATCCTAATAGTATTTCATCTCTGCGTTTTTTTAAATCCTCAGCGTATGCCTCAAGTCTCTCTATTTCTTGAGTTATTTCACGGGCTTTATTGATTAAAGCATTTCTATCTTCTATAGTTACTTTCAAGAGTTTTTTGGAGATCGTGTTTTTTTCATGCTTTAACTTATTAAGCTCTTTTAAAGTCTCCCTCCATTTCAGATCAAGCTCCAATGCGTAATCAATTACCTTTTCATCCAATTTTCTTACCCTTTGATTCCATTTAAGTTTATCAGGATTCTCACGTAGCAGATATAACAAGCTCCACTGCGCACCAACCATTCACTTCACTTCCAGTAATTAAGTATATAAATGTTTAAATTTTTTGGTAATTTAAAATTTACTCATTTTTCCTTTCATATCATTTAGTAAAGCTATTCTTAATATAGCATCTTAGCATATTGTATTCTACTTATTAAATCGCTACATCTTCTACACATTATTAAAATTCAAATACTTGTAGTTAAAGAGTATTTTTAAAGGTGGTTGCTCTGCTTAATCTTCATGGTAAAGATGTGATTTCAGTTTTAGATTTTAATAAAGAGTTAATTGAAGAAATTTTTAATGTCGCTTACATAATGGAAAGATACGCTAAAGGTATAGGTCCCAATCTTCTTAAAGGTAAAATAATGGCTTCATTATTCTTTGAGCCGTCAACTAGAACTCGCTTAAGCTTTGAAGCTGCGATGTATAGACTTGGTGGTAACGTTATAGGATTTACATCTGTTGAGGCATCATCTATTGCTAAGGGTGAAACACTTTCAGATACTATTAAGACGGTTGAGAACTATTGTGACTGTATAGTTTTACGCCATCCAGCTGAGGGTGCTGCTAAGTTAGCTGCCGAGTTATCTAGGGTTCCTGTTATAAATGCTGGTAGTGGTGCTCAAGAACACCCAACCCAAGCCCTATTAGACATATACACTATAAAGAGGGAGCTTGGTAAAGTAGATGGTTTAGAGATTGGAATTGTTGGTGATCTTAAATATGGAAGAACTGTTCACTCTCTTGTATATGCTTTATCTTTTTTCGACGTTAATTTAAGTTTTATATCTCCTCCAAGTTTAAGATTAAGAGATGAAATTGAAGAAGATTTGAGGAAGAGAGGGGTTAAGTTTAAATATTATGAAGATATTGAGAAAATCATTCCTAATCTCGATGTAATATATGTTGTTAGAATCCAGAAGGAACGTTTTCCAGATCCTGCTGAATACCTAAGAGTTAAGGGAAGCTATAAGATAACTTCCTCATTAATATCTAAAGCAAAACCTAAATGTATTATTCTACATCCATTACCGAGAGTTGACGAGATTTCGCTGGATGTGGACTCATGTCCACAAGCCAAATACTTCATTCAAACATTTTATGGTTTATGTATAAGAATGGCTTTACTGTCAATGATTTTGGCTGATGAAGAAGATTTAAAACAGTTACTTTGCAGCTCTAGAACATGAGCTCTCTAATTGCTGACTTAGTAATATTTGGCGGTAAAGTCTGGTATAAGGGGGAATTTATTGATTGTGCCATAGTTATTGATAATGGTAAGATAGTTAGACTCTGTAAAGAACCTTTAGCTCCTCATTCTGATTTAAAGCTGAACGTTAATGGACTACTTATTCTTCCTGGCCTAATAGATATTCATTCTCACTTAAGAGATTTTGAACTATCATATAAGGAAGATTTCTATACGGGAACATGTGCAGCAGCTTCTGGTGGTTTTACCACAGTATTCGATATGCCTAATACTAAACCTATTACAAATTCGCCAATACGGCTTCGCGAAAAAATAGAGAGAATACGTTCAGAAGCTGTAGTTAATGTTGGCTTATATTCCGCTCCTCCCAAAAGCGTTAGGGAGTTTGTTGAGCTGGTTGATATGGGTATAGTGGGGTTTAAGGTATATTTAAGTGAATATGGCGAATTAAATACAGACTACTGTAACTATAATTTCTACGATGCTTGTAGCAATTACAATACACGTATTCACTTTCATGCTGAATTAAGAGATCTAATTAGAATTAACACTGCTACTTATGAGCTAAATCCATCAAACCATCATCTAATTAGACCTGTAAAAGCTGAAATTGAAGCTATAAACTATGTGGTTAATTTAAAAAATACTTATAAATTTAAAGCACATATATGTCATATATCATCGGGTGATTCATGTACTCTAATTGGTAAATTAAAAAGTAAACATTTAAACATTTCAGTTGAGGTAACACCCCATCACCTTACCCTTAACAATAACCTTACATCTATTCTAGGAAATATAGCGAAGGTAAATCCCCCATTACGTACTGAATATGATAGGAAAACGCTAGTTAAATTTCTTAATGACGGTCTTATTGATTGTATAGTAACAGATCATTCACCTCATGCTTTAGAGGAGAAACTAAAGAATTATTGTGAGGCCCCCTCAGGTTTTCCAAACTTTGAAGTTACTTTACCAATACTCCTATCGAAATGTTTAGACGGCGAGCTTATGCTTTCACGCGTTATTTCGGCTATGTCTGAAAACCCAGCTAAACTAATCAATCTTAAAAATAAGGGTAAAATAGAACCTGGATTTGATGCAGATTTAGTAGTTGTTAATCATAGATATGAATATGTAATAAATCCGGAAAAATTTAAATCTAAAGCGCATTACTCTCCATTTAAGAATATGAAGGTTAAGTTCCAGGTTTCTAAAACAATTTTAGGCGGCTTCCCTATTTATGATGAAGGTGAAATTCTAGTAAAGAAGGGATATGGTAAATTCATAGAGGTAGGTGTTAAAAATGATAACTTCCCAAAAACCTATTGAAATTATTAACATCATCACACATTCGAGCAGAATTAAAACGTTCTACTTAAAATTAAAGGATAAAATTAGAGTTGTTCCCGGCCAATTTATGATGGTTTGGATTCCTGATGCTGAGGAAATACCTATTTCTATATCGTATTTTAACGGCTTAACAATAGGCTTAACAATAGCTGCTGTTGGCGAAACAACAAGGAAAATTCATGAACTAAAAATTCATGATTATCTATATGTTAGAGGCCCGTATGGTAATGGATTTAAAATTCCTAAAGGCGTAAGCAAGATATGGATTGTTGGAGGCGGATATGGAATAGCACCTCTTCTTCTTTTAGCTAAAAAAGCTTCAAGTATGAATATAGAGATAGTATCGTTCCTAGGTGCGCGAAGTAGAGATGAACTACTTTTCTATGATCAATTTAAATTATTTGGCCCCGTTTTTGTGTCCACAGATGATGGTTCTGAAGGTTTTCAAGGTGATGTTGCTACACTAGTAGAAAAATATGTAGACTCATTAAAAGCAGATTTAATATATGCATGCGGGCCAGAAGCCTTGATAGTCAAACTTATAAGATTGGCGTATAACCACAATCTAAATCTGCAAGCATCTCTGGAGAGGCTTATTAAATGTGGAATTGGATTATGTGGCTCTTGCTGTTTAGATCCTCTTGGATTACGAGTATGTAAAGACGGCCCTGTTTTCCCGCTTAGAATATTGATAAAACTAAATGAAATTGGGAGTTATTATCGCTCCTTTTCAGGTATGAAGGTTAATTTTAAGTGATTATTTATGTCAATAAATGTTTCACTAGGTAGCTTAACTCTTAGAAATCCTACAATATTGGCTTCAGGAGTGCTTGGCACTACGGCTTCATCACTAATTAGAGTATATAGATCTGGGGCTGGGGCTGTTGTTTCAAAGTCAATTAGCATCAAACCAAATGAAGGATATAAAACACCTGTAATTGTTGATTTAGGGTATGGATATATAAACTCAATGGGGTTGCCTAATCCAGGACTTGATGAAATGATAGCTGAGCTTAAAATAGTAAGAGATAAGAAGGTTAAGTTATTTGGAAGTATTTTTGCATCAGATATTGATGAATTTAAATATTTAGCGAATAAACTTACTGATTACGTAGATGCTTTAGAGCTTAATCTATCATGCCCAACTAAAGTAGGCGTAGGATTAGAAATAGGAAAAATACCTTGGATGGTTGAAGAAATAACTAGAGAAGTATGTAAGGCATCAAAAGTACCTATCATTGTTAAGCTTCCTCCGTTAGTGACATTAATTAACGATCTTGCTCTAGCAGCAGAGGATGGAGGAGCTTCCGCAGTAACATTAACTAATACCGCTAAAGCTATGAAAATAGATATTTTCAGCAAAAAACCAGTTCTTCAAGGAGTTTATGGTGGGCTTTCTGGCAAAGCTCTTAAGCCGCTTTCATTAGCATGTGTATTCGAAGCTTATGAAGTACTAAGTATTCCAATAATTGGCTGTGGAGGAATATATTCATGGGAAGATGCTTTAGAATATATCCTAGCCGGAGCTAAAGCTATTCAAATAGGTTCAGCAATAGCTACCGAGGGTTTAAGTATATTTAAAAAGATATGTTCTGGTATTAAAAAGTATTTGAGGGAAAACAATATTAACAGAATAGATGATCTAGTGGGTCTAGCGCATAGAAGATAGGGTATTTACTAAAACGGTAGTATTTCAGAAGAATACTATCAAGACTAAATTTATAATTTTACTGCGTGTCAGCTTCATGCTATAAACTTAAGCCTACCTGAAAGGAGCAATGCTAGGTTTTACAGGACGGCTAACTTGAAAGTAATAATTTATTTGATAGCTATACTATTAACTAGTGGATACTCATGTCTAATAGTAGTGAGCTAAGGGTTAAGAAAATTATGAATGGAACCGTGATAGATCATATTCCTTCTGGGAGGGCATTAGATATTTTAAAAATAATTAGAATAACGGGGAAGGAGGGAAATGTGGTGTTAATAGCGATGAATGTTGAAAGTAAGAAATTGGGCAGGAAAGATATTATAAAAATTGAAAATAGGTATTTACTTAAAGATGAGCTTAATTTGATAGCATTAATAGCTCCAAACGCTACTATAAATATAGTGAAAAACTATGATGTAATTGAGAAAATAAAGGTAGAGTTGCCTGAAAAATTTGAGGGAATTCTAAGATGCCATAACCCCTCCTGTATAACAAACTATGAACGAGAATCTTTAAGTCCAAAGTTTCTGGTAGAAGATAGAGTTAAGTTAACATTACGTTGTTTTTACTGCGGTAGATCAATGTTTATAAGCGATGTTCTAAAACAGCTAGCATAATTATTCTATTAAATATTTATTAGTTAGCTCTAGTGAAAAACACTTATGTCCTTAAAGGAATGGAGAAATTGGAAACATGTAACTAAACTCGATCCTGATAGATTAAATACTGAAAAAATTATCTCAACAGTAATTAATAGCGGAACAGACGCCATAATTATAGGTGGTACATTAAATGTGACACGTGAAAAAGTCGAGAAATTGATTTCTAAAATAATAAAATATGAAAGGTCTATTCCAATAATTCTTGAACCGTCAAATCCGGAATGTGTAACATTTAGAAACATAGACTATCTTTTTATACCATCGGTATTAAATACCAAAAACATAACATGGATTTCTAAAATAATAGTTCAATGGATTAAAGATGAACGAAGAAAAAACATAGAGATTCCATGGAATAGAGTGGTTGGTGAAGCATATATAGTTCTAAATCCTAGATCATCTGTTGCTAAATTAACAGAGGCTGATACTAACTTGACATTGGATGATGTTGTAGCATACGCAATTTATGCTGAGCGATATTTATCTCTTCCAATTGTATATATTGAATATAGTGGAGTATTCGGAAATCCGGAGTTCGTAAAGGCAGTAAGTGAAAATATAGTTAATGCTAAGTTATTTTACGGTGGAGGAATAAATTCGAGAGATAAAGCATTAACAATGTCTAAGTACGCTACTATAGTTGTTGGAAATGTTGTATATGAAGATTTAAATAAATACCTTGAAACAATAATATAAACTATTTTGATTTAAATAAAATTGGACTTGCAGCTTAATTCTCGATAATCTACTTTCCAGTTTAGATCTATATAGATTAAGACTCCTCACCTTTACTATATAGATGGATTTACGAAGTTAAGCTGTAAAGCTAAAATTGTTTTAATGCATAGCTACCTGAATAGACGGCTGAAAAATCTACTTACTGATTTAAAATAGGGTTTAATTCTTCCAGCTTTAATACTGTTAATAATTGTTTTGGAATTTATAATATCATCAGCAAAATATATAACCGTATATGAAGTATTAAGCTCCCCTACTGTATGTGCATCGCTAGATCCGATAACTGGTTTACTTAGTGCTCTTGCTGCATTTAGCGCCTTTTCTATCGCCTTCCTACTTGAAGATGTGTTATATGCTTCAATAGCGTCTATGTTTAAATTGTAGATATGATCTTTTACTCCTTTTCTCCAGCTATCGTATGGATGAGGAGCTATAACTAAATAACCTAGAGAATGTGCTCTATCTATTAGTTCATACGCATCATATGAAATATCAAATGGTTTATCGCCAATAACTATTAACTCACCTAAATGAGTCATCACCTCAACCCCTATCAAAACAGTGATATCATCATAATTTTTTACATAACTACTTGCTATTAATGCCCCATCAAATGTATTATGATCAGTTATCGATATTACATCAAAGCTTTGTTTTCTACAGATGGTTATAATCTGCTCAATTGTTAATGAGCTATCTCCTGAATACCTCGAATGAATATGCAAATCAGCTTTCAGCTCTTTCCACTTTTCATCTCTAACCAACATAAATAGTAATTATTTAGAAACTAGTTATTAAAGATAATGCAGTTTTTAAACGCCTTGTAAACCTAAGCGTGTTAGTTATCCCTATCATGGATATTATCTCTCTGAAATTCCAGCTTTAATTCTCACCCATCACGAATCGCTTCACCATTACTTATTTAAAGCATCTACATGAATCATCGTAGCAACATTAATTATCATTCTTTAAGAGGCTTAGACATATTACTATAATGGATGGTAGGTAATATTATCTTGAACCTTAGAATTCACTATTAATATATGTAAGCTACATTTCAATAACAGAAATATTCCATAACTTCTTAATCAACTAAATAACACATAAAGTTTAGAGATAAGCTCTTAAAGCTAAGTTTACAAAGCACTCCTAAATATAGAAAGTTTTAAATCTTATCGTATTGACATATTAGAATTATATGTATAGCTCTGAACATTGGCTTACTGATATATTAACAAAATTGATAGAATTTCGTGGAGAAAAACCCATATACACATGTAATGGTGGGCTTTCCGTCTCCGGTCTTCAACATATTGGAAGATTGAGGGGTGAAATTGTAATCAATGATGCTATTATAAGCTTACTTGAGGAAAATGGGTTTAAAGGTAAACATACTTTAATACTATATACTCAGGATCCTTGGAAAGGTAAGAATACACAGTTATCAGTTTTCAAGAATCCTGACGATGCTAAGAAATATGTATCATATCCACTTATCAAGGTTCCTGATCCCTTTGATTGTTGTGATAATTGGGTTGAACATTTTTGGAAGGATTTTGGAAACTATCTAGAACTCTTTACACATGAGGTTAATGTCATTACAACAACCGATTTATATAAATCTGATAAAATGAAAGAATTTATTAGAATTGCTTTTGAAAAAAGAGAGGAGATTAGATCAACAATAAATAAATATAGAGGTCGAAAACCATACCCTGAAAATTGGCTTCCTTTCGAGGCTATATGTGAAAACTGTAATAAGATAGGTGCTGAATCGATAAGTGCTGATGTAAATAGCTACAAGGTTAAGTATAGATGTCATTACTGTGGTTATGAAGGTGAGACCTTTATGTGGAATGGTAAACTAACATGGAGACTTGAATGGGTTTCAATATGGTACTGCCTAAATGTTGATTTTGAACCATTTGGTAAAGATCATGCTATGCCAGGAGGATCAAGAGATAGCTGTGTAGATCTAACTGTTAATGTATTTAATATGAAACCACCATTAGGATTAGCTTATGAATGGGTTGGTTATTATAAAGATGGTAAAGATATTGGGGATATGGGATCAAGCGACTTCATAGGTTTCTCGCCAAAAGAGTGGGTTGAAGTTGCTGAACCTGAAGTTCTGAGATTTTTATATTTAGTTCAAGAACCCATGAAAAGAATCATCATCGGACTTGAAAATATTCCACAGTATACTGATCAATTTGATCGTGTAGAGCGGTTGTATTATGGTATTGAAAAACCATCAAAAAGAGAACTTCCACAACTTAAACAGTTATTAAAAAGCTTTAAACTTGCACATATTAAACCATTACCGGATAAAATACCAATACAACTTCCATATCTTCATGCTGTAGCACTAGTTCAAACTCTTCCTAAAGAAAATTTAGTGGAAAATGCTATCATAAGATTAAAAGCTACAAAGTTTACATTAAAGGAATTATCATCAGAAGATGTAGAAAGAATTAGGAACCGACTAAACTATGCTAGAAACTGGCTTCAAAAATATGCTCCCGAAGTATACAAAATAAGACTTTTGGAAATATTAAGTGAAGATATAGTAAGTAGGTTGAATGAGAAACAAATTCAAATGTTATCGGTGCTTAGAAAAAATTTAGAGAACTGTCGATGGATTGATGAAGAATTGAAGAATGCTATGATACGTGTGCCAAGGACTAGTAGGGAGGAGGAGCAGCTATTTTTTGAGGCTTTATACCTAATATTCTTTGGTCAGACACACGGTCCAAGAATATCTCCATATCTATCTATTCTTGAAAAGTCCTTTGTACTAAATAGAATTGACGAAGTAATAAATAAATTTAGAAAGTAGAAGATCTAACGCATTTATATAAACTAAAAACATTAAATATTATTTAGGTCCTCATTAATTTCTGGCTGCGCTTAAAGATTAAGATAAGAGGAGCTTATGAGTGCTGGGTACATCTAGAAAATTAGGATATTTATTAAATTAGTTCTAGGATTGTTGAAAACTACTATAAATCTATTTCAGTTTCTATTGCATTTCATCACAACTAGATTTTGGATCTACAAACTGTTTTTTCTAACACAGAACACTTTACCATAGTAATCCGCTCCAAATATACACTGACCACAATTCAAGATTTTCACCTCCATATTTTTCATTGACTACATACTCGAGCATATGCTATATTTAAACTTTTCTCTTTTCAGGGTCTCCTTGTAAACTTAGACATAACTTATCACCCTTATCGTGGATATCGTATTCTCTATGAATTCTTTGCTTTAACCCTCCTATTTATCCATGTTTGTTTAGCATTATCATTATTGATTTTAGAAGTGTTTCACACTTCCTCATCATATTCATTCTCGATATGGTATGTAATTATTAAGTAGTTTAGTTCTTCAACATACTGTATTATTCTCTCTATTAGGTTTCTAACTTCAAGTATAATTTATGCCTTAGGTTAAGAATCCTGCATGAAGCTTTATAATGGGAGAATCATCAGTCAATATAATATTATGTTTGAGTACAAATAGCTCTACCTCTAATAAATATTAGCTATGTTAACAATATCTAAAGTAATCATGAATTAATTTTCCTTAAATATGGATGAATGATGTATACAATCGTCATAGATAAGAATATGAATGATGTATGTAACCATCATAGATAATAATTAAGATGAATGAATTTCTCTAATAAACCTAATAACTTTGACATATCCTTACCATAAATAAGGAGAGAACTCCAGATAAAGCTTAAGTCTACAATGCTTATTCTATTATTCGAAAAACTTAAGTAAAGGTTTTCTTCTATACTTAAGTTAGCATGATCTGAAGAAATATAAATAATTAGTTAGGTGGTTTATTTTGAGTGAATTAGGGATAACCGTTAAAAAGTCAGAAAATATTTCAGAATGGTATACTCAAGTAGTTCTAAAATCTGAACTTGCCGATTACGCTCCAGTGCATGGCTGTATAGTTCTTAGAGAGTATTCCTATGCTATATGGGAAAATATTCAAAAATACTTTGATGAAAGAATTAAAGAGCTTGGACATAAGAACGTTTATTTTCCATGTTTAATACCTGAAAACTTATTAGCTAAGGAGGCTGAGCATTTTAAGGGGTTTAAGCCTGAATGTGCATGGGTAACTGTAGGAGGAAATGATGTGTTAAGTGAGAGACTGGCTATTAGACCAACTTCAGAGACAATAATATATGCCCTTCTTCAGAAGTGGATACGTAGCTGGAGAGATTTACCAATAAAAATAAATCAATGGTGCAACATAGTTAGATGGGAAATAAAATCTACTAAGCCCTTTCTTAGAACTACAGAGTTCTTATGGCAAGAAGGTCATACAGCTCATGAAAACTTCGAAGATGCTGAGAAAGAAGTTTTCGATATACTAAAAATATATCATGAATTAATGGAGGATTTATTATCAATTCCTGTTCTTTCAGGTCGAAAAAGTGAAAGAGAAAAATTCGCTGGTGCATATTATACTCTGACATTAGAAGCTATAATGCCCGATGGAAAAGCACTTCAAATGGGAACTGTACATAACTTAGGACAAAACTTTTCTAAAGTATTTGATATTAAGTTTTTAGGTAAGGATGGGAAGTATCATTATGTTTGGACAACATCCTGGGGAATTTCTACAAGACTTATTGGTGCCTTAGTCATGGTTCATGGTGATGATAAGGGTTTAATAATTCCTCCAAAAGTAGCACCATATCAAGTAGTCATAGTTCCAATATTCTATAAAGTTGAGGAGAAAGAGTGTGTGCTTAAAGTAGCTCATGAGCTTAAAGCTAATTTAATCAAAGAGAGAGTTCGAGTAATACTCGATGATAGGGAGTGGTATACACCTGGTTGGAAGTTTAATGAATGGGAGCTGAAAGGGGCCCCTCTAAGAATTGAAATAGGTCCACGGGATTTGAGAGAGAAAACAGTAACTCTTGTAAGGAGGGATACTAGTGAGCGGATAATCGTTAAAAATGAAGACGCGATTAATGAAATTAAAAGTACTCTTGATAAAATCCATAACTATCTTTACAATAAAGCTAGAAAATTTCTCAAGGAGAATATTTTAACTGTTAAAAACTATGATGAATTTAAGGAGGTAATCGCAAAAGGAGGGCTTGTAAGAGCTTGCTGGTGTTTAAAGAATGAATGTGAGGAAAAAATTAAAGATGAAACAGGAGCAACAATAAGACTTATACCATTGAATAAAGAGGAGATATTTTCAAAATGCATCTACTGTAATGAAGATGCAAAAGAGGTTGCGTATTTCGCAAAAGCTTATTAACTCATATTTATCATCAAGTTATAAATTAATATAATGAGTATGCTTAGTTATATCCATCCAAAATATTTAAGTTTATACTAGCATAATGGTGCTATGAGTTACTCTCAGCTACCAGCTGAAGGTATTACATCTATAACTAGAGAAAAGGCAAAAAACGATATTTTAAGTTTCTTAAAACAGTTGGGCATCAACGTTATTGAAGTTGGAAAATGTATGGCAAATGTTGAAGTTAGAAAGGGATATACTGTTTACATATATCCTCAAGATCTGGCTAATGTGCAAAATCAGCTTAAATCCTTTATAGAAAAAGAATGTAGACCAAAAGGTATTGATAAGCTTTTCATTTGGCCAGTAACGGAGGGAAACTATAGATACATTTTCATAGGATTCTTCGAGAATAAAGTAAATACGGAGGGTTTACTATATCTTTATGAATTTATAATTGGTACTCCCTAATTATGTTAGATTGATGTAATTTAAAGATAAAGTATTACTGTATGACTTCAGTTAACATACATTATTATCGTGAAGTATATAAATACCTCATAAATTCCTTACTATGAACAGTATAGTTAATATTGATGGATCGATGCTTGAAGGTGGTGGACAAATACTTCGTACAGCTATGGCATTATCTGCAATACTGGGTATGCCTATTAGAATATTCAATATTAGAGCTAAAAGAAAACCTCAAGGTTTAAGACAGCAACATTTAACCGCTGTAAAAGCTGTGGCAGACTTATCAAATGCCTATGTTGAAAATCTGCTTGTAGGTTCAACCGAAATAGTTTTTAAACCTAAACAAATCAAAGGTGGAAGTTATAATATAGATATCCACACAGCTGGAAGTATAACATTAGTGCTACAAGCCCTCATGCCTGTTGCTGTGTTTGCTAACGACTTAGTTGCTGTTAAAATCAAGGGGGGAACCAATGTACCTATGTCTCCTCCAATAGAATATTTACAGGAAGTATTGTTGCCATTCTTAAAGGTATTAGGAGTAAATGTTCAAATAAAATTGTTAAGATACGGATTCTACCCAAAGGGGGGAGGAATCGTCCAAACTTACATTAAGCCAATCAAGAATATCAACCCAATAAATATTACTGAAGACTTTACTGTAAAAAGAGTGTTTGGAATTGCTTATAGTTCAAGACTACCACAAAACATCGTTGAAAGAATGAGTAAAACTGCTAAAAATATTCTGACACAGGAGGGGTTTGATGTTGATATTGAAACCTTAAGTTTACAGCCTACTGATCCATTATGTGCAGTAAGTCCTGGATGCGGTATCTCAGTATTTGCTGAATCCCCAAATGGTTTAAGAATAGGCGCTAATTCTCTCGGTGAATTAGGTAAACCTGCTGAAAGGGTTGCTGAAGAAGCTTCTAGAACACTTATTGAGCAAATTAGAATAGGGGCGCCAATTGATAAACATCTTGGTGACCAGCTAATAATATGGATTAGTTTAGCTAATGGCACCTCAAAAATAAGAGTTTCAGAATATACACTTCATACTGCTACATGTATTGAGCTATGCAAAATACTAGCTAATGCGGAGTTTAAAGTTTATGGTAGTATCGGTGATAAAGATGTAACTATAGAATGTAGAGGTGCTGGTGTTAAAAGCTTATCTTCTTTTACTTCTTCCAGTAGTTGATACTATCTTTACTACATCCCTATCTCTCAATACCATGTCTTTAGGTATTCTTAAACCAGTTCTAACATCAATACCATACAATACACCTTTAGCTAGCTCTGTATGAATTTCTCTTGCAAGATCTACTAAGTTTGCCCCTTCTGGTAGTAAAATAGCATCTGGTAATACATTCCCACTGCTATCTGTAAGATTTTTTTCATCTTCAACAGGATATATTACATTCATCTTCATAAGTTTAAATACAGTAGTATTTATAGCAAGTTGTACCCCAGTATTAAGTATTTTCTTCAATACTTTGTCTTCAATATATCTTAATGCCCATTTTTGTTTTTCAGTTAGCTTGGTTTCATCGTAAACCATGAACTTTTCATTTCCGGGTACATACCTCACTAATCCTTTTTGCTCAGCTCTCTTTAAAACAAGCTCTGCCTCAGCAGAGCATGGAATAACAATAAGCTCACTAAGCTCCTCAACTAGTGCCTTATAGTTATCTTCTGCCGTCGGTAAATCCATCTTATTAGCTACTATCAATGTAGGTTTTGAAATCCATCTAAGACTTTTACTAAAAAACTCTATATCCTCCTGAGTCCATTTATTAATATCTTTTTCATATAGCTTTGTCTCTACCAACGCAGCTCTTACATGATGTATTGAAATTCTCATTCCAGCAAGTACTTCTACTAATGCCTCATCAACCTTATAGCCTTTAAGACTAGTAAGTTTCTCAACATTTCTCATCCTATTTTGAATGTTTTTAGTAAACCAATTAATTATTTCCTCTTCAACATCTATAAAGTCCCTTACAGGATCTCCAGAACCTGGCTTGTCTATTTTTCCATCAGCATTTATGGATCCCGACGCATCTACCATGTGTAGTAATACGTCTGATTGTGAAGCAACAGATAAGAATTGGTTTCCAAGCCCTTTTCCCATCCACGCACCCTTAATAAGACCAGGCAAATCTATAATTTCAACAGGAATGAACCTCCATCCATCAATACAACTTGAATTAACAGGATCATCTTTAACCTTAAATTCTCTACATACACATGGTATTGAAACATATCCAGTACCATAGTTAGGAGACTTAGTTGTAAAGGGATACATCGATATTTCAGCTGTTTGCATAGTTGCAGCATTAAAAAATGTTGTCTTACCAGTATTTGTCTTTCCAACAATTCCAATACGAACCATAATGTAGTTTCTAAACATATAATTAAAATTTTACGGTATTTTATGTAATCATATCAGACTTCAATAGAAGATGTATGTTACTCTACATTTCCTACAATAGTTATACGGTTCTATGGCTTAATTCTTAATACTGTCGAATTAAGCCTTGGACTCTAGAGTTTTGTCGTATGCTGACTTAACAGTATCTAGCTCTTTGGTTTAAGCTTTTCTCTTAATTTTTAGCTACCGCTTCCGCTTTAGTTTTGTATGCTACTATCATATTGTATATGTATGCTTTATCCTTCATCTCTTAGCTATGTTCTCCATGTAAGCCATACGGTATTCCCTATATGTTTGAATGTTTTAGCATGGTAGGAGTTTGATGAATCATATGCTCCATCGTATATGTCAGCAATAGCTTTATGTCTTGAATCATCAAGCTCGGTAAAAGCCTTAG
>Ga0080004_1138259_pt1 | contig 32838 bp, 32 predicted proteins | sample WasSprMetagenome_FD_69207 | JGI IMG/M metagenome (GOLD analysis project Ga0080004, IMG submission 69207) | Sulfidic aquatic microbial communities from Washburn Spring, Yellowstone National Park, USA - WS (SPADES assembly) (version 2) | ecosystem: Environmental > Aquatic > Thermal springs > Hot...
CCCTTAATAAACCGAATGTGTACTCTATATAATTGTAGGGACATATAAATGGATGAGGCCTCCATATATCTAGATCCTTGTATCTATGTATTATTAAACCAAACGGAGCTTTCCCTCCTGTCGCTGAGCTTTCCAGCGAGGAGTAGAATACCACCCTTTCTATGAACAATCTCTGATAATACTCCCCAAATGTCCCGTAGGTAGTTGCCCACCCCGTCTCCCCTATTATGGTCGGAGTAGAGGTGGCGCCATATATCTCACCTGCGGAGGAAGCTGCTCTTGTTGCTGTAATTTCTACTATTATGAAAGGGATGGGAGGATAAGGAGGTGAAGGAGGTACTTGGTTAGTTGGGGGCGCGAGAATCCATCCCGGCATATACGAGTTAACAGCCATGTAGTCCACCAATCCCTTTCCCTTAAGATCCAAGGCTATATTGGGGATGACGCCGAGGCTAAGGTACCAGCCATCTATCGAGAAGTCGAAGTATACTTTTACATTGGAGACATTCAACCCCTCTCCAGCAAGCCACTTTATGGTGTTTATGAAGAGCTTGTTCCACTCCCTCCTTCCATACCATGCCTCTCCCCAGACCTGAGTCAAGCCGTTGCATGGACCTAGAACAACTCTTCCCTTTCCGTAGTTTATTGCCACCATGCATGCATAATCGGAGCTGTTCCCTGAAGGAAGGTTTTCAGATGTTAAATTGCCGAATGCCAGATTTCCAGTCGCATTTCCGGGATCTGCCAACAGCACTGTTGCATTAGCAGGATATCTTCCTATTACTGCATCCCAGAGGATAAAGGGCTGGAATACATCGCTCTGCTTCTTGTCAGCAGTTATTGGGTGGTTAAATGTGGCTATTGTGCAGCTTTTCACAAGATCACCGTAAAATCTGGCTCCAAATATCTCAGCTATCTGATTTGGCGTCTGATCGCCGTAATAGAGCTCTGTATCAACGGCCAGAAGAAGGCCTCCTCCATTGTACACGAAGTTTCTGACGGCATCTATCTCGGCCTGGCTATAGCTTAGCCACCTAGGCTCATCTATTATCAGAGCATCGTATTGGGATAGATCTACCTTGTCTAGGGGCTTGTCCTTGTTCACCGTAACCGTATATCCAAGCTTCTCCAAGAACCAAGATATATTGTACTGGGGGCCATATGCAGTTATCGGTATGTTCCCTCCTCTATGATATGTCTCTATCAGTATCCTGCCACCTGGACTGCTCTTTATCGCTTTTGTCAAATTGTGAAGAAGATTGTATCGAAAGTTGTTTTCATCGGGATGTTGCCAGTAATAGCTCATGGGCCTGAAGTTGAGAACTGTATGCCAATACCATGCGTCGACCTCTATCTCAGGCTCATAGTTTAAAACTCTTGCAGGAGTTCCATTTAGATATTTTACTTGGGTAGGCATGAAATACGTGTATCTCCAAACAATCCTTCTGACAGCCTCGGTCACATGCTTTATATACTCATCCGGCAGTATACCGTAATACCAATATGATTGTTCATCGATCCCTGGACTCAGCCGGTTCAACCAGTTACTGTAATTGTGAGGTCCTACTTCAGTATCTGGCGCAACAGGCATCCCATTTATCCACGGGACCATCCACGCATATCCAGCTCCGACTATCAGCAGCGGGGTCAGGTTGTTCTTCACCATATCCTCGATTGCCTTATCGTAAAAAGTCCATGGATATGAGCCCCAAGGAGCATTCCAATCCGGGTATTTGCCCCACTCCCTCTCTATATCTCCCCAGAAAATCATAAACCTGACCATCTTTATTCCTGCACTTGCAATTTTTGATGCAGCTGATCTATCCCACTCACTGGGCCCCACATACTTAGGATAGAACTTCGATAGATCCGGGTCATGAACAGTTATGCCCCATATGAATGGATCCGTTGAGTTCCCCTTTTTCACAGTTTTCTTCGCAGTTGGAATAAACAGCTCTATATCGAGGGCGTATAGGAGAAGGCTTGCGTTTCCAGCAATGGATTTATGATGAAATATCCATATGAAGAGCTTCTTCCCCTTCACCTCCCCGAAGTAAATGAACTGAGGGAAAAAGGTGCCATGCAACACCGTCAGGTTGTAGAACTGAGCTCCATTCCCATTTACATGCGCTTTTACCTGTATAACAGACAGATTACTTGAGTCGCTGCTCACGCCAGCCATCAGCATTATGTAGCTTCCCTTGGGGAGCTCAAAGGGAAGCTCTATCTCATATTTGAGGAAGCCATGCAGTCTCAGAACAACAGTCCCGTTTGCCAGTATTTCAGCCTTTGATGAGACTGAAAATCTGCTTGCTTCCCACAGAATCACCTTCCACTCATACATTACCTCGTTTGTAGAGACCCTCTCTGCAGACGCAGGAATGACTGGAAAGACAAGAAGGAGGACCAATATCGGGATGAGCAACTTTCTGTCCATAAGGCTATGTCAAAAGAGGGCTCTAATATAAACTTTTTTTTTTCAAAGTTTAAAACTAGCCTTGTTGCTAGTTCTAATTCAAATTGCTACATGATTTTCAAATTCTCGTACCGCTTAATCCAAAATAGATCCTGATAGAAGGAGATCGAGTGCCACATGATCTTCCCGCTAAAATTGACGAGGAAAAAGATAAATTTAGAGGGAGACCTGAAAATAGAAGTAGATCATCATATTCACTCTGAATGGTCGATTATATCTAGATTAGCATTTAAGCAGATCTCAAGATTCTACTACACCAAGATCGGAGTTCTGAAAGACTCAGCCCATGGAAAACAGCAAAGGCAAAGCCTGAGCAAGAGAATCGCTCAACCTCCGATAAACCTCACTGCATTCTCATGTATTATGCTTTCCGCCTCCTCATATTTGATCGATTTCTCTCTAGCTATTATCCCCACAACCTCCTTCACCATCTCAGGCCTCAGCTCCATCCCCCTGTACACATAAGGAGCATCGCTTTCCGTCAAAAGGATCTCAACAGGGGCAGCCCTCAATACCTCCATGTGCCTCCTCTGCATTGAGACAGATGGATTTATTGATATAAAATAGCCTCTCTCCTCTATCTTCTCAAGCAGGTCGATGGGACCTGTGTACCAGTGGAAGTTCGCCCTCTCTATTTCATACCTGTCAAGCAGATCTAGGACCTCATTCCAGGAGTCCAGAGAATGCAGATTCACCGATAAATCAAGATCCCTAGCTATCGAGAGCATATACTTGAAGAACTCTAGTTGCTTCCTGTAGTTCGGCCTTCTTTTGTCCAAGCCTATCTCCCCCAAACATCTCACTTTTTCGGCCATCTTCTCTATCTCCCTGAGATCCTGCTCTCCAGCTTCCTCCACCTCCCAGGGATGTATCCCTATGCATGGAATCACGTTCTCTTCCGCAAGAGAGAGCGTTATCCTTGAGCTCTCGAGGTCATCTGATACAGCTATTATCATAAAATCATACTTCCTTTTTATTTCATAAAAGTGGCAGTGGGCATCTACAAGCATCTCATCACCTGGAGGAGCAGATTCCAGATGCAGGACATATGCTACATTTCTTCTTCTTGCAGTAATCCCTTCCAAGCCTAACAAGAGCGGACTCAAGGTCGACAAAGTTTGTCAGATCCCCTCCCTCCTCCTCCCACATTGAGAGCAGTTCCTTCACAGCCTCCCTCTTATCCCCAGCTCTTATTCCTATGTTCTTAGCTGCAAGGAAGGCAAGAGATGAGAGAGGGGGATTTGCCTTTTTCCATATTCCCCTCAGCTCCCTGAGGAATATGACAACTGTCTCAGGACCTATCCCCTTTGCAAGCCCTCTCACCCTGAACTCCAAGCTGATGCTGTCCTCAGCCTCATCGTGCATCCTGTTTAGGGAGCTCCCATACCTTTCTATTAAGTTGTTGCTCATCTCTATCAGCTTATCCGCTGTTTTAAAATCGTATCTTGTGTACCCTGAGATATCAAGAAGTTCAACTATCCTGTCCCATCCCAGTTTTATCAAATCCTGAGGGGATGATGCCTCCCTGTTTATTGCTTTGAATGCTTTGACAGCAGTTCCCTCCCTTATAGGAGCCCCTAGAAGAGATGAAGCTAGAAGCCACCTGAATAGCTCCTTTTCCTCTTTTTCAGCCAGTCTTACACCTAAATAGAGCGAAAATCTTCCTCCTAAGGAGCTGACCAGCTCGGCTAGAGGCATCTATTTTTCCCACTGGATGTTATATTTATCCTCAGCGGATCTCTATGTTGTTTAGAAAAACCTCCACCACATTGTTTTGGGAAAAAGTACCCTTTACAGCAACTAAAACATCATAATCCCCTATTTTTGCAAGCCAGTACTCAGCTTCTTTCATATCCGTCAGGTATTTCCTAGCTAAGTCTGATATCTTAACCCTGAAACCCTTGCTCCTCATTCCCAGAATATCTCTTTCTCCTATCGGCTCAATAGTGCCTATGCTCTCATCTACAGCTCCCTTTACTATTTTCTCATCTTGGCTTCTCAGGAAAAAGTCCAAGGGAAATATCAACAAGTTAAATATCGATCCCAACTCATCTTTGGGTATCTCCCTGTTGTTGATCTTTCCGCTCACAGGCCCATCTTTTGACACCAAAAATTCCGCCTTTTTGTCCATATAGCCCACTTCAATGAGCGCGTTTTCTCCCTTCTCCTCTAAAACGCTCATTTCCCATGCATATTCCTCATTTTCTGTCTTTATTGATATCCCTACTTTTCTAGCGATCTTGATCACATCATGAATGTCCTTGAGAATGGGCATATGTTCTTGTTCAGCTTTAGTATAAAAAGCTAGTCGAACCTAAATCTCTCTCCCCACAAGATAAATGGATATCCCGGCTTGGAGAAGGGCCATTCCCTTGCAGCTATTTTCTCAGGGTCGGTTTTTAGCTCTGAAAGCTGGGATAAGTCCTCTGGCACGTATCTCAACGCTCCTGGCAGGAAGATGAATGTTTTTCCAAATCTGAAGGATCTTCTCACTATCCTGCTGCCTCTCCTTCTTATTTCCTCCTCTAAAGCTCTTGAGAAGTTCTCAAGATCTTCTAATTTTCCCTTCAGATCGTATTTAACCCCATCGGTCATTTTGTCAATCTCAAAAAGCGCATCGGATCTCATCTCTGCCATCCTTTTGAAAAGAGTTGGATCCTTTGGAAAGCTCATCTCTATTTCTCTCGTGACAAAGGAAAGCTGAGCAGGATTATATATGCCAAGCGAGTTCATCCTCTTCATATCCTGTATGCCATAATTCCTGAAGCCAAGAAGAGCTATTGCACAGGGGACAACAAAGTACTCGTTGAACTCCCTCCCTCCTCCACTGAAACCAAGGATATATGATGCTGTTGAACCCTCCGGTATGTTCTCAGCTGTCCTTATTATCCTGAGATATCTGAAGAAGGAGATAACCCTTCCTGGAGCATTTGGAGGAAGGTAACCTGCAGTTTCGCATGCCCTGAAGATCTCCCTGTAGAAGGAGGTTCTGTAGAATTTTTCATCATCAATTAAGATGACCTTTATCCTTCCCATCTCTATGAATGAGAGCAGGTCATCGAAACTGAAGCCGAAGGAACTGCCGAGAGCATAGCTGTACACAAAGTCCTCAACTGCATTATAGGGGATAAGAGGAAGAAGGATGAAGTCAAATAATCCGGATGCAAGCAGGCTTCCTATGTTGAAGCCGGGGCTTTTCGTGGATCTTCCGTAGGGCACTGGAGGATCGAAGAGCACATAGCTTCCCTCTAGCCTTAGCTCTGGGAATAGATCCTTTATCTCCAATCTTTTTCCAGAAATGAGGGATCTTAGAGCCCCTTCTATTATCCTCTCTGATTTTTCATCCACAGCAGAAAGTTAAAGGACAAGATAAAAATTTGCTTAATCTGGAACTATGTGAGTTCCCTCCTTTCCCTCAAGAGCCTTTATAACAGTCCCGAGTTTGGCTATTATCGCCTCCTTTCCGCCGTTCTCCACAAATCTAATCGATGCAAGAACCTTTGGACCCATGCTTCCCTGTTTAAAATGACCCTCTTGATAGTACCTCTTCATCTCACTCAGCTTCACTACTCCAAGCTTCTTCTGCTGTGGAGTACCATAGTTCAGGTATGCACCATCGACATCGGTCAGTATTATGAATCTATCTGCTCTTATCAGCGTTGCAAGCCTCTCCCCAGCCAGATCCTTGTCTATCACTGCCTCAACTCCTCTAGCTATACCCTCTTCCTCTACTATCGGTATTCCCCCTCCACCTGATGCCACGACTATGAAGCCGTTCTCGGCAAGAGTCTTTATTGCATATCTCTCTGCTATTATCTTAGGATCTGGAGATGGAACAACTCTTCTATACCCTCTTCCTGAGTCCTCTCTTATAACCCAATCAGGTCTCTTTTTTGCCAGCTCTTCAGCTTCTTCCCTTGTGTAAAACGGGCCAACTGGCTTAGTGGGGTTTTTGAATGCAGGATCATCTTTATCCACTATGACTCTTGTGATCACAGTTACGACATGTTTATTTATACCCCTTAACTTGAGTTCATTCCCTAAAGCCTGTTGTATCATGTAGCCTATGAAGCCCTGAGTCTCAGCTCCACATACATCCATCGGGAAAGCAGGTATTCCAAACATTTTCTGCCCTGCCTCATGCCTGAGAAGGGTCGCCCCTACCTGAGGGCCATTTCCATGGGTTATCACCAGCTTATATCCCGCTTCCACTAGGTTTGCCAGATCCTTGGCTGTGTTCTTCACATTGTTGTACTGTTCCTCAAAAGTTCCCTTTTCACCCCTTTGGAGAATGGCATTTCCTCCTAGAGCAATAACTAGAAGTTCCATCAGGATCCCCCAGAGCGAATTGCTATCCTTTTAAAATTATTTCCATCTAGCCGCAATAATCAGCATCACAGAACCTCTATCCTCTCCTCTGGAATTCCTCTTTCCATTAGTATCCTCTTAACCTCTCTTCTATGATCCCCCTGAAGCAATATAACCCCATCTTTGAACGTTCCTCCACATGATAACCTCCTTTTCATCTCCTTTAGTAGGCTTCTCATCTCCTCCTCAGGATAGCTTAGTCCCTCGACTATGGTTACCTTTTTTGATTTTCTGAGATCCATTTTCACTTTTACAACAAGCTCCTCCTTTTCAATTTCCTCAAATGGGAGCAATTCTACAGGCAGACCTGTGACAGGATCTATCAACCTGCCCTTATCCTTCTCCATCTCAAAGAAATTCTGAAAAGAATTTATAAAAACTTTTCTGTAGATCAACCATTATTTTATTATATGAGAATTCCTGTTAGAGCTGTTAACAGAGGAACGGAGATATTGTCATCAACCCAGGGCTGATACTCTGCCAGAGTAGCTATGGCTGATAGAAGCAGGCCCTTAACCCCATAAAAGTAGTATCCTATTGCCGAGCAGATGATGAACATCGCTATGCTTCCAGAAATGTGCTTTCCTCTCTCCTTCAGTATCCTTGATCTTACCAAGCCCGTTGCCGAATCTCCAACTGCCATGAAAAGCATCGATAAACCGGCTAAGATTCTGTCCACGTTCCAGAGGATCAGGGATAATGCCGCAAAGCTTGCTGTATAATATACCTCCCCATAGTTTTTCTTCAGCTGAAACCAGCTCAGCTCTCTATTCTTTAAGTGAGGTATCAGAAGCATGATCGTGAAAAAGATAGCAAAAGAAAAGAAGATATAGGGCTCTGTGAATAAGTACATGTAACTGATAACAGCGGGAACTGAGGAGAGATGTATTATCTTCCTGTTCACCCATGGATTGCTGAACTTTTTTGTCAGCATAACTGTTAGAATTATTATAACAAAGAGAAATAAAGCTAGCATAAGGTCGAATAGTATGTCCATGCGAACACCTCTTCTTCCTCTTGCGGGAAAAATAAAAAGCTTTCTGGAATAACCCAATCATAATTGACGAGAAGTCCTATTAGAGGAAAATCTCCGCAACAGAATAGATGCCATTTAGAATGTTTTAAGCACGGTAGCTTCAAAAGGGTAGGTTATGCACAAATTACATCCTATTCTGTCCATATAATCCCCTGATAACCCTCATCGCTTCATCACCAACTTCAGCTTTTCTCTCTATCAGATCTCTCGTCGAGACAAAACCTGATTTAATCAGATCAGCTATCTCACTCTCCGGAATTAAACCCGATAACACTGTGATGGGATACATCTTGCTTTTCTCTATCTTAACCTCCAGCCCCTCTCCGAGAGGGTATTTCCATCCCAGCAGATCCAGCCCATAACACCTTGAGAACTCTATAGCCTGATCAGAGAACTTTGTATTCGTCACAAGAATCACCCCTTTCAGCTCTCTCACCTCTTTTATGTCGAGGAACCTCATGTAAGTGTACATTGCCTCCTTTAAGCCGGTGTATATCCCCCTCTCATTGTGATATTTGCACTCACCTATTATCTCATCATCTATCAGCAGATCTATCTCATGCGTCGTGCATCTCCCTCTGATGAACTGATGGGTCCGCACTTTGTGCCCGAATTCCCTCAGGATCTCAGCCATGTACTCTTCAAAGGGAAAGCCTGTTGGACCTAGCCTCATTATTGCATCCTTGAGCGAGTACCTAGCTGCTACTTCTGGATTTATTCTGAGAAGAGTTCGCCTGACTGCCTCATACAGGTCCTTTGTTGTCCTTATCCCCTCCATTCTCTCCACTTCTTCCGCTATGCTAGCAGCAGATCTCTCATCAAGCCCGGAGAAAATGAGGCTTCTGATCAGCTTTTCCCTGCTGTAAAGCTCTTCCTTTCCGGAGGCCTTCTGTAGATATCTCTTATTCCACTCCATAGCGAACTATGAAGAGCTTATTTAAAAAGCGGTTACCTTCATGATGAGAGCTGTTGTAACTGGAGCTAGCGGAATGCTGGGAGCTCATGTTGTCAAGAAGCTGCTGGAAGATGGATGGGATGTTATCTCTGTTATAAGACCAGGAAGTCTAAGAAAGAGGCCTTGGACAGCCGATATCTTGAGAGAAACAGAGATAATAGAGGCAGATATAACACAACCAGTTTCTCTCCCTCAATCCGATGTCCTAGTGCATACAGCAGGAGTGATGTATGGAAGAACTCTTGATGTGAACTACCGGGGGACATTAAACGTCATAAGATCAGCCAATACCAGATGGTTTGTTCTCATCAGCAGCATACTTGCTCTGGGAGATTCATTGAGGGAATCAGCTCGAGAAGATCAGAAGTGCAAACCCGTAACTGAATATGAGATCTCCAAGTACATGGCTGAGATCGCTGCATTCAAGGCCTTTGGCGAAAAGGTCACGATTATCAGACCTGTTTGGATGTATGGACCGTATACAACAAACCCGGATATAATATATCTTGCAAAACTGGTCAAAATGGGGATCTCTCCCGTGATAATATCACAGGATCTGAGAATAGCAATGGTTCATGCTCGAGATGTCGCCTGTGCTGTATCCAGCCTCATAGGAGAGAGCGGGGTTTTCAATGTCAGAGGACCAAGAATGTACGCTTTTGGCGAGCTCATTCATGCAATAGAGACATTTTACAAAAAGAGAGGGATAAGGATTGTTGTCCCTAGGAAGATAGTCTCTATTGGGAGTATGTTCTTCGATATAGCTAGATATCTTCTCCTATCACCTGATGAAATTCCGATAGATAAGCTTAGAGTCAAATATAGCCCTAAAATAGATCTTAAAGAAGGGATAGAGGAGACGCTTGAGTGGCTGGAGAGTCAAGCAGAAAGATCCTCAAGGTCACTGGCCCCTAAGAGGTAAAAGAGGTACAGTTTAATAGGTAGACCGCCATATTCGATAATGTCCGTATTTGAGCTCCTTCCTGAGAGGATAAGAAGGCTTGTAGAGGAGAGAGGCTTCATATCTCCAACAGATCCGCAAGCAATGGGGATAGAGCCCATCCTCTCGGGGAAAAACGTGCTTATAATAGCCCCGACAGGAACTGGAAAAACTGAAGCAGCAATCCTTCCAATCCTGAGCAAGATGCCAAGTGGCATGCTCCTCTACATAACACCCTTGAGAGCTCTGAACAGGGATCTGATGGAGAGGATCTCATGGTGGGCAAATAAGCTGGATCTTAGAGTATCTGTAAGACATGGAGATACGCCTAAAAGCGAGAGAGAGGCTCAAAGGATAGCTCCTCCCGACATATTAGTTACAACGCCTGAAACCCTTCAGATAATGCTCATGGGAAGAAAGTTGAGGGAGATCCTGAGCTCTGTGAAATACGTTGTTGTGGATGAGGTACATGAGCTAGCCAGCAGCAAGAGAGGAGCTCAGCTTTCCCTTGCCCTTGAGAGGCTAAGAGATCTGACCGGAGGATTCCAGATAGTTGGCCTCTCAGCAACTGTTGGAAATCCGGATGAAGTAGCGAGGTTTCTGGTGGGATCAGCTGAGGAATGTGTTATAGTGGATGTGAGCTCAAAGAAGAGCATGAGCATAGAGGTTGTCTATCCTGAACCCTCTGATTCCGACAGGAGAATAGCCGAGAGGATTTATCTGGATCCTGATGTCGTCGCTAGAATGAGCTATATACTGAAGCTGATGGATAGCGCTAAATCAATGTTGATATTTGTGAATACAAGGCCGATGAGCGAGATATTGGGAAACAGGTTCAAGCTTCTAAACAGCAGAATACCGGTTGAGGTACATCATGGCTCTTTATCTGCAGAGGAGAGGAGAAAAACAGAGGAGTGGCTTAAATCCGGCAGGATAAAGGCAGTTATATGCACGAGCTCGCTCGAGCTCGGCATAGATGTGGGGACAGTGGAAGTAGTTGTCCAGTATAACTCCCCGAGACAGGTCTCCAAGCTAATCCAAAGGGTTGGAAGAAGCGGCCACAAGTTCTATGAGGTGTCAAGGGGGTTTGTCCTTGTTATAAACTCTGATGATGCTCTTGAGACTCTTTCAATAGCTAGGAGGGCATTAAATGGTGAGGTAGAGGCTGTGAGAATACCAAAAAACCCAATGGATGCTCTAATGCATGAAATAGCAGGCCTTCTCCTTCTAAAGGCGAGGCTTACTGTGGACGAGATAGCTGCCCACGTAAGGAGATCCTATAATTACAGGAATATGAGTTATGATGATCTGATCAAACTCTTGGAGTTCATTGGGAACCATCCAGCGAGAATAGCTGGATTTAACGGCATTGAGCTCTACAGAATAAACAAGAGATGGCTTTACAAGTACTTTTTTGATGAAATATCAATGATACCCGACACAAAGCAGTATTTGGTTGTAGAAGAGAGGGAAAAATTGCCAGTAGGTTTGTTGGATGAGCCCTTTGTTGCAGAAAAGGGGAAGCCCGGGGAGAGGTTCATCCTCTCAGGGAGGGCATGGGAAGTGGTCAGCGTCAATGAGGGAGTTTTATATGCGAGAGAGGTGGAAGAAAGTATAGGGGCTGTTCCAAGCTGGATAGGGGAGGAAATACCCGTTCCCAAGGAGATAGCTGAGGAAGTAGGGAGAATAAGAAGATTTATTGAGGAGAACAGGGAAAAGGGAATCGAAAGGATATCTGAGGAGTTATCCCTTGTCTATCCTGCTGATAAGAAGTTTATAGAGAGGGCTATAAAGCCCATCTACATTCACTCCCAGTTTTATCCCGTCCCGACTGATAAAAGGATAGTCTTGGAGAAGTGGAGAGATCTTGTGATAATTCACATAACGGGAGGAACTCTGATAAACAGGGCTATAGCAAGATATCTTGCTGCGAAACTTCCTCCTCCGGTTGCGGTTTCCGAGGATCCATATAGGATCTACATAAAGGCCGAGCACATAAGAACAAGGGATGTTATCTCTGAACTCTCTCCTGAGAACTTCGGGGAGGAAGTGAGAAAAACAGTGGAGTCCAGCGGATTGTTCAAGTTCAGATTCCTTCACACAGCAAGAAAGATGGGGATTATAGAGAAGGGAGCTGATGTCACATCCAGCATGCTTGAGAAGCTCATAATCAGCATGAGGGATTCAGTTCCATATATGGAGGCATTTAATTATACTATAGATATGGATATGGATGTAAGAGGTGCTGAGGAGATCCTGAGGATGGTGAAAAGAGGGGCTATAGAGGTGGTAGATCTCGGCGATCTTGAAAGACCAACTCCGATAGCAGACGAGGGGATAAGATGGCAGTTTGGCAGAGTTGAGCTCATAAAATCGGATAAAAAAGAGATAGTGGAGAGGGAAAAGCTGAGGATGAGGTTATTGTCGAGGAGGATCACTTTGATCTGCACCTCATGCCTATCCTATGCAGATGAGCTCATAATAGGGGAGATAGACGAACCTGTCTGCAAAAAATGCGGGTCTAGGAGATTAGCGCCTGTCAAAATGGGGGTTGATGAAGCAGAAATTCTGCTGATGAAAGCTAGAGATGGAAGAGAGGATAAAGAACTGAGAAAGGCAAGGAAGTGGGGAAAAATCGTGGAAAAAGAGGGAAAGAAAGCTTTAATCGCTTATTCTGCAGGTCTCTCTTTGAGAGAGGCCGAGGAGGCCATATCGGGAGATGACATATATGAGTTCGCTCTAAAAACTATCAGAAAGAAGATCCTCAGGAGGTACTCTGTTTACTAGCTCCTATTACTGTTTTCAGAAGTCCCTTTACATCCACTTCCACAAATGTTCTCCAGCCTAGCTCGAGCTCATCCTCTCCTGAGAGATATCCCTGCTTTATGAACCTCGTTATCAGGGCTCTTGCCCTTCTCTCCGGTATTTTCTTGGTTAGAACATCCAGTATCTCCTCATATCTGGCTTTTCCTCCTCTTCCTGCTATTAGGGAAATTGAAACAGCGAGGGCTGCAAGCTCATCTATCCTCCAGCCACTTCCCCTAATCTCAGGCCAGTCTGGAGGAGATCTAAATGTGACAAAGAAAAAGGAATCATCATAATCATCTTTGGACGATGGTTCATCCCCTTTCTCAGTCTTTATTGCTACTCTCAATCCTATATCAGATAGCTCCTTATCGAGAAGATCAATAATTTTGATGTATTCATCCCCCAAGGCTCTTCTGAGCTCCCAACCCCTAACTCCAGGCTTTGAATGACTCCTCAACATTAGTATATGAGCTGCTCTCTTTACCTTATCCTGAATTTCCATCAGATCACCTCTATCGCCATTGACACCTTTTCCCCAGTCGATGGAGATGGAACTATCGTTATCCTCTCCGTTATGGGATCCTTTCTGAGGGATATATCTCCTCTTGTCGCCAGTATGCTTATAAGATAGGCCCTCCTCAACGGATCCATCCTTATGAACTCGTGATAATCCACCTCTTCTTTTATCTCCTCCCTTATCCTCTTCAGCTCTTTCTCAAGCTCTTCTGAAAGCTCCACACTTATCTCTGCTTCTCTCTCTGGTGAAGTTGATATCTCCTTTCCCAGTAACTCTTTCGATCCCCAATAATCGAGTGCTGTTGAGAGAAAGTTTGGATTTATCCCTCTTGCCTCCACAATTGGTCTCCAGTTTCTTCTGAGGGATTCTGCCAGATCCTTAAGGCTCATCCTCTCAAGCTTCAGCAGAATGAGAAGAGCATCCACATACAGAAGGGATGTCCTATGCTCTAGCACATCCTCCTGCTTTAGTATCACATCTGAAAGGGAGAGAAGTGCTTCCAGATCTAGGTTTATCTCCTCCTCCGTTTTTATCAGGGGAAATATCTTTCTTATCCTATCGAGAAGATCTATTACATTCACCTTGAATGGATCCTCCTGTTCTCTGCATATCTGCAGTATCCTGATGAGCTCATCCCTGTACATCCTTATACCTCCTTGTGAACGCTCACCCCTGATACTTTCTGCACAACTATAACATGAGCTCTGAGGTTCGGTATCATACCGGGTGTTATCACTATGCTCTGTCCCTCCTCTCCAATGATCTCAACAAACTCCCTCAGTATCCTCTCCCTTATATGGGGGTCCATGTGAACGTCGAACTCATCCACCACTCTTATTGGAGATCTGATGCTTCCCTGAAGGGCTAAGAGAAAGCTCACAATCGATGCAGATCTCTCCCCTCCGCTCTGAGAAAGGGAATCCACTGGGAGGGGGGATCCGCCGAAAGAAGCCAGTATCTCAACTCCAGCTCTGTCTATGTCATCCAGATCCCTGAGCCTCACCTCCCCATATCCTCCAAGTTTTTCCATCACCCTCTTATATCTCTCGTTCACCAGATCGATAAGCTCCCTAACTCTAGCTTTCCACATCTCCATCCTCTTGTCAAACTCTTTCAGAACCTCTTCCTTATTTCTCTGGACTGCAAGAAGCTTCTCCTTCAGATCATTGTATTCAGCAAGGTATTTGGCATACATCTCACCTGTTTCCTCTGATACATCGGAGAGAGCTGCTATTCTCGCTTTTACATATTGAAGCTCCTCCTCCAGCTCTTTGGGGTCCTCATCCCCTGTATCCTCCCCTATAGTTGATGATCTTGCTTCCTCCAGCAATTTTCTTGCTTCCTCCATCTTATTTTTCACTCTTTTTAGCTCCAAAGTCATGTACTCCAGCCTAACTCTTCCCACAGCCTCGGCCACAGAATGCTCCACCAGCTCCATTTCCAGCCTTCTTATGCTTTCAGCATCTATTTTTGGGCTGGACCACTCCTTATCAAGCATCTCTTTTGTCTTATCTCTTCTTTTCCTCTCCTCCTCAACCTCAGCTTCAACCTTTTTTATCTCGCTCTCCCTCTCCTTATACATCTTCTCCACCTCCTTGAATGAAAAGAGTGCTTTTCTGAACTTAGCCCATGAGATCCTTCTGATAAGCTCATCCCTGTGAAGCAGAAGCTGCTTTCTCTCATTCCATTTTTCGTACTCCCTTCTCCAGAATGACAGTGTTTCTTCCGCTCTTTTCATCAAATTTGATATCTCTTTCTCCTCCTTCTCAATTCCCCTCAGCTTTTCCACAGCTTCAACAACTCTTCTTCTGTAATCGTGGAGACCAGCTGCTTCTTCAACCTGTTGCAATATCTGATTTGGTTTTAGGGATAGAAATTCCTCTATCATCCCCTGATGCATGAACACAGCCATGTTATCCGGATTTATTCCAAGTTTTGAGAGCATATAAACAACCTCCGCTTTCTCTGTCGTTCTTCCATCTACCTCAAACCAGTAGGAGCCATCTGCCCTTATGTACCTAGATATCTTCCACTCATCTATCCTGCTGAATGGAATTGGCCTTTTTCCGTCAAGAGGAGTGTTGTCAAATATCACGCTCACTCTTGCTATTTCCCTCCCTCTCCTTATCAGATCTCTAAGCCTTCTAGCCCGTTCTGTATAAGTCTGTCCCAAAGCCACAGATATCCCCACTACTATCGATGATTTTCCCGCTCCATTTGGCCCTATTATCAAGTTTAATCCTTTTCTCAGCCTTATCCTGGAGTATTCATGCGACATGAAGTTCTCGAGGATCACTTCCTTTATGTAGCTCATTACATCCCAGAATGAGAGTAAAACCTTAAAGATTTGTCTATCATTTAATCATATGGTCCTCGCATGTAAGTTATTTAGATTGGAGGAACCCATGAGAACAGATACTCTGGTTGAGAAGCTGAAGGGATGGAAGGAGAACATTGAGAAGGAGGTAGGGGAAAAGGTGTTCACGCTGAGACAGGAGGTGTCCGGCTTAGAGAAGTGGAAGGATGGCATATGGGGAAGCATTAGCTACGATCTTCTGGTTCCAATAATGAGAAGGAATGAGTTGCACTATGAGATATCGACTAAGACAACCGGATTCTTTATAAAGAGGGATGTTCTAGCGGTGCTGGATAAGAAGAGAAGGGCAAATAGGATAGCAGATTTGATGAGCAGAATACTGTTTCTATCCCCTGGAAAAATATTGAAGGCATCTCTGCCCGATGAGTTCCTTAGAAAGCTACATGAGGAGGATCCGGAGGCAACGAGTGTTGTGTTTTTTGATCAAGTTGACCTACCAAATGTAAACAAGCTTTCACTATATGGAAGTGCTCTTTCAAGCTCATCCGCATATCAGGAGGGCCTTAAGCATGGAAAGATATATTATGTGGTGTTCAGGGAGAGGAAACATGGCTTTGTCCTAGGGATAACCAGAGACTGCGTCATAACAGCCTTTTCCAAGATAAGCGATAGGGATCTAGTGGATTATATTTTTAATGAAATATTTCCTTTCATAATAAGAAGCAGCTAGCTGTAAAACCTTTAAATGCTATTTGCAATATTGTGCGTGCATAATCTGTTTTCTCTACAAAGCTGAAATTGCTTTGTAAAGTCACTTTCCTTTTTGTAAACCAATGAGGAAAGTATGCTCTTAAAATTTTTAATACTGAGAGGTGGTTTTTATATCGGAAGGAGGCCGATCCCTGTGCTCAAGGCTAAGTTCTTAGGCCTGTGCCCTGGATGCAACGAGGACCTATACACCTATGCTGAGTCCTGTAAGTGCACTCTTTCCTCTGATCTCATGGAGGATTTGAGAAGAGCGGAGGAATTCATGGAGTTCTTCAGGAAATGCACTGGATTTGAGGCATCTGAGATACAGAAAGTTTGGGCTAGGAGGCTTGTTAGAGGGGAAAGCTTCGCAGCAATAGCCCCGACAGGCACTGGAAAGACGGTCCTAGGAATAGTCTCTTCCCTCTTCTTCGCCAGAAATAGCAAATCTTATCTAATCTTTCCGACTCTTCTTCTGGTAAATCAAGCAGAAGATCTGTCTAAAAAGTTCTCGGAAAGAGCTGGCTTGAACCTAGAGATACTAAGCTATGCCTCCGGAAGAAGAGATATTCTTGATTCAATAAGCAAGGGGGAGTTCGACGTACTCATTACGACAAACCAGTTTTTGGCTAGAAATTTTGATCTTATAAAAGACAAGAAATTCGGGTTCATATTTGTTGATGATGTGGACTCTATGATGAAAGCATCCAGAAACCTGGAGAAAGTGCTCCTCCTCTTGGGATTCAGCCAGGAAGAGATAAGGGAGAAAATTCCTGCAGAAGGAGAGAAAGGAATAATATTCATGGCAAGCGCTACTGGAAAAGCAGGAAAGAAGACTTCACTTCTCAGATATCTTCTAAACTTCGATGTTGGAGCTATAAGAGAGGGAAAACTGAGAAATGTAGTTGATATCTCCGTGAACAAGAAGGAGACAGGCTCCCTTATTGATATCATAAGAAAAATGGGAAGGAAAGGAGGACTTATCTTTCTCAGGAGAATGGAGGAAGCAGAGAGAGTAGCCGAGCTTCTCGAAAACGAGGGAATATCTGCTGAAATCGCAAGAGGATCTGATCCGGACATGCTGGAGAGATTCAGAAAGGGAGAAACTGATGTCCTGATAGGAGCTGCAAAGCCCTATGGTGTGCTTGTGAGGGGAATAGACATACCAGAGGTGAGATACACCGTATTCTATGGCGCTCCCATGTATGAGATAAGCATCAGCAATCTAGAGGAAATATCCCCAGGAGTACTCTCAATAGCTTTGGCATCCCTCTCAGGAATACTCGGAAGAGAGGCACTGGTTCTCTCTAGACAGCTTAAGCTAAACCCAGATGAGGAGAAAATTAGAAGAGCCAAGGAGATTTTATCTGATTTTCTCAGCTCAAGTCCTAAGATAGAGAATGTGCTGTTCAGGGATGGAGAAGCCTTCCTCTGCATACCTGATATGCTCACATATATACAGGGATCTGGAAGAAGCTCAAGGCTCAGGCCAGGAGGATTGACAAAAGGCGCATCCTTCCTGATGGAGGATGAGCTTCTCGACTTTTTTGTGAGGAGAGCTTCTGCTTATGACATAGATTTTGTGGATATAGGCTCAGTTGACCTCAGTTCCTTAAGAAAGGAGATAGATGAGGACAGAGCTCGCAAGAAGGAGGAGAAAAAAGAGATACTTAAACACATACTTTTCATAGTGGAGAGCCCGAACAAGGCAAGAACTATATCTAAGTTCTTCGGAAAGCCATCGAGAAGATACTACGATGGAGCTGTCGTCTATGAGACCTCCACAGGAACTGAGGTTCTCACTATAGTTGCCACCCTCGGACACCTAGTTGATCTGACCACAAAAGAAGGATTTCATGGGGTTTTGTGCGAAGGGGATGAGTTCATCCCAGTATACACCACGATAAAAAGGTGTAGAAAATGTGGTCATCAATTTACAGATCTGCAGGCATGTCCCCTATGTGGATCAAGCGACATAACTGATTCAAGAAGCACTATAAACCTGATATTGAGGCTTGCAGCTGAATCAGAGAGAGTTCTCATAGGAACTGATCCAGATACAGAGGGAGAGAAGATTGCTTGGGATCTTTATCAGATGATAAGCAGGATAAAGGGAAACGTAAAGAGAGCTGAGTTCCATGAGGTTACAAAGAAGGCTATAATGAAGGCGATAGCTGAGAGCAAGGATATAGATGAGAACAGGGTCAAGGCTCAGGTTATAAGAAGAATTGAGGATAGGTGGATAGGATTTGAGCTGAGCCAAGAAGTGCAGGAGAAGTTTAGGAGGAAGAATCTCTCGGCAGGAAGAGCTCAAACTCCAGTCCTTGGATGGATCATAGATAGGACGAATGAGCACAAGAAGAAAACAAAGTTCACTGTGATTTCTGGGGATGATTTTGTCATATCAGTGGAGGGAGAGGTCCTTGATGAGGGAAGGTTTAAGGCCTTTGTTTCCACAGTGTCCGAGAGCTTAGAAACAATTGCTCCACCACCACCCTTTAGCACTGGGGAGCTGTTAAAGGAAGCCAATAGAATGTTTAAGATGTCCTCCGATCTTGTAATGCAGATAGCCCAGGATCTGTTTGAGACAGGTCTTATAACTTATCATAGAACTGATAGCATAAGGGTCTCTGATGCAGGTTTAAGAGTTGCTGAGCAGTTCCTTCGGGAGAACTTCAGGCCTAGAGTGTGGAGCAGCGAGGGGGCGCATGAGTGTATAAGGCCAACTAGGCCTCTGACTTCCTCTGACATAATCCAGTTGTCGAGAGAGGGAGTAATTCAAGTCAAGTTGAGCAGAGATCATCTCAGAATATATGATCTTATATTTAACAGATTTATGGCATCGCAGGCGAGGGAAGCCAAATTTGTCAAGAGAAAGTATGTTATTCGTATAGAAGGAAGGGAATTCGAGGAGGAGAGGTATACCTCTGTTGTAGATCCCGGCTGGACAGATTATTACAAAGTAATAAAAATAAGGAAACAGCTGCCCGAGGAGATGGAAGTGGAGGTCAGACATATAAGGAAGCCAAAGGTCCCCCTTTACTCTCAAGGAGATATAGTCTCTATTATGAAAGAAAAGAAGATAGGGAGGCCCTCTACATACTCCACTATTATAGGGAAGATACTCATGAGAGGTTATGCAGTGGAGAGAAATGGAAAACTGTACTCAACAAGCCTCGGGGAGAAGGTTCACTCATACCTAGTGAACAACTATAAAGAGCTTGTTGATGAGCAGAGAACTGCTCTTCTGGAGAAGAAGATGGATGAAGTTGAGAGCGGTAATATGGATTATCAGCAATTATTAAAGGAGCTTTTCCATGAGATAAGGAACAGAAAGAGCTCTAAATAGCATGAGCTTTCCTCAATCCTTTTTAATAACATCACTGTTCAGGTGATATGTGGAAAGCGATTTGATGATAGCTGTTAAGTCCCTGAAAAAGAGCTTCGATAACGAGCCAGTAGTGGATGAAGTGAGTTTCTCAGTTAGAAAAGGGGAAACTTTGGCTATTGTCGGGCCAAATGGAGCTGGAAAAACCACTATTTTGAGAATGATAGCTGGACTTATAGAGCCAGATCAAGGGGTAATAGAGGTTAGAGGAAGAGTTTCCATGGTGCCTCAGGAAAACCTTCTACTTCCTTGGAGAAGTTTGAGATATAACATAGGACTTGGATTAAAGTTCTCTGGAATGCCAGAGAAGGAGAGAAATTTCGTTGTTGAGGAAGTAGCTGATATAATGGGGATAAAGGAGTACTTGGAAATGAACCCATGGAAAGTGAGCGGAGGGACTGCTAGAAAAGCAGCCATAGCTAGGGCTTTAGCAATAAAACCTGATGTTCTTCTGCTCGATGAGCCATTCACAGGTCTCGATATAGATTCTAGAAAAAGCCTTTTCCTCACGTTAATTAAGTTGAAGCCGAGAATAACAATGATACTGGTCACCCATAACATGGAAGAGGTGAACATGCTGGCCAATAGAGTGCTGATCCTCACCCCAAGGCCTGCCAGAGTGTCAAGGGAGATTTTAGTGGAATCTTTTTAAGCTCCTTCAAGCAGAATTTACAGAAAATCGACAAGAAAGCCCACGGTTTTAACCGTGGGATGAACTGTCGATAGGTTTAAATATCCGCCCATGACAATTATGTCGAGCGGGTCGCTCCATGCGGGCTATGGGCTATATGCCCATAGCAGGGGCTGGTAGGGCATAGTGCCCTGGTCTTGACACAGCCCTGAACTCGGTAGGATGAGGCCTCAGGCTGACAAACCGGGAATCTCCCGGCTTTAGCCGTGGGGAGTGTCAAATGATGACAGTCCAGCCAGAATGGGAAGAGGAATGGGCCATAAGCAAGGTAAAGGAGGAGATGATAAGAAACACAAGAAAGCATTACACAGATCTGACAATGGAGATATTCCTTGGAATATCAACTGCTGTTGTCCTTGGGTATTTCCTCTATGAGGTTTTCCTCATAGCTGGGAATCCTACCCTGCTTTTGAATGTTGACTGGCAGACCATGGTGAAGTCCATTCTCATCGCATGGATAATATCTGTCATAATATCAATGGCTATAGCTATCCCCGTAGGAAGGAGATGGGCTGAGTCTGTACTTAAAAAGACAATGGAAGACTATAGCAAGAGAGCATTAAGAAGAAGACTTCTAGCTCAGAGATACAAAGTGGAAAGAGGGACGAATATAGAGATGAAAGGCGGTTTTCTCTATATATATGACTTAAAGCCAAGGATGGAGATGGCTGGCTCCCCGCTCAGCAAACAGCTAGCTGATATAGAGAGCGCAGCCAAGGAGGTAATTGATAGCTTTTCCCTACTGAAATATGAGATAATAAATCTAGTTGTTAAGGTGGAAGACGAATCTCAGCTGAAAGACGCGGAAAACTGGGCCAGAAAAGCTTTTGGAAAGGATATCGATGTCAATGTTGTGGTATCGGAGGAGAAGGATGGTCTCATCTCCCTTGATCTAATTGCCGCAATATGAACATTATGGTTTCAACAACCCTTTCCTGGTCGCTTCCTTCCACTACTTGCACATCCATCTCCTCCAAAATATATCTCTGACTCTCAGGAAGAGGATTTGGAGAGAGAACTATGATTTTCAGTCCTGTATCCATCTTTTTCAGCACAATTCTGAGGGAATCCTCAGGCGATATTCCTCCCCCTGTCACAATTATCCCGACCTTCTCGTCGACCATCGCATCGAACTCGTGATGAACACCGGATAATCCCCTTACCTTGGCATTCTTTTTTACATTAATCCCTTTGCTAAATAGTAAGTTGAATACCTCGGATAGATCCATTGAGAGACACTAAGGGAGATATTTAAAAAACTTATCTAAAGTAATAATTTTTTGTTTAATGGTGATAACTAACCCAGTTTCTTCTTATGTCTTTTCCTGTTACTTAATTTTATCCTTCTGATACCCCTCCTATTTAAGACTATCTTCAGTAGAATAGTTCCGATTCCGGCAGCAGCTATTATGGCAGCTACCGAATAACTGGGTTGAATTCCTCTCCCGCTCTCTATTTTTATCTGCCTCATCTCATCGGAGGACCAACTGCCTAAGTCATCTCTGACTTTAAATCTTATGATATAACTTCCTCCCTCCTTGTAGACATGATTAATCTTTACAGGGACTCCATTTCCCTTAAGGCTCCCGTTATCGGCTGTTCCATCTCCCCAGTCAACAGAGAAGGCCACAACTTGCCCATCAGGATCAGAACCCATCCCCCTGAGCTCTACGCTCATTCCATTAACATTAATCTCTAAAATTGTCGCATTAGGAGGTCTGTTTCCAGATACTTGCACTCTCGTGGAATAAGATGAGATGGCTCCTCTCGAATCCCTGACTCTGACTGTCACGACATACTCGCCTGCCTGAACATAACTGTGTCTTACAGAGAAACCTGAGAGGTATGTGCCATCCCCCATGCTCCATTCTGCTGCAATTATGTCATCATCCGGATCTGTTGCTGAGACGGAAAAAGTGATGTTCTGCCCAACAAGAGGATTTGATGGCTTTACGCTTACACCTTCTATTTTAGGTGGCACATTGGTCTCGGTTCCGGGGACATATACTTTCACTGTGACAACAGCTGCTGTCGACAAGAGGTTATCCTCATTCTTGAATGTAAGTCTTGCAACATAAACTCCTTCCTTTGAATATTTGTGAGTAGAGTTTGCTAAAAAACCCGTTCCCTGATCTTTAGATCCATCTCCAAAATCCCAAACCCAAGAGACTATTTTCTTTCCAAGGGGATCCACCCCGTGGCCCGAAAATATGATGGAAGAGCCAAGAACAGCAGGATTTGGACCAACATAGTCTATCACTGCATAGGGAGGCGCTGAATTTGGAAAAACATTCACAGTATAAACGTATGGCGAGGACCAAGCTCCATAGCTGTCCTCTGCTTTAAACAAAACCGTGTAATAACCAAGATTGCTGTATTTATGGGATAACTTGCTGGGCGGAGATCCTGTCCTGTTCTCCACTGTGTTATCACCATAATCGAAGAACCATGCTACAATGGGATCTCCTTCAGGATCATATGCATGTAACGTAAATGTGACGGTATATCCATCTTGGGATATAGTGATATTCGTTATCGATACAACAGGCGGCTGATTGTAAAACGGACATCTCCAGTTCTCTGCATGAATGAACACTACATTTAAAAGGAGCAATGCGAGCATTATGATGTACAATCTCATCCTCAGCCAATCCCTCTGCGAGCTTATAAACATGGGTTCATATCTAGTCGTATCGTATCACGACTTCAATAGTTCTCTGAACTTTCTGACGATTTCCATCAGCTTCCCCTCATCAAGCCTTCCCAGCGGAGTATCTATCTCAAATATCCTCCTTGGCAACCTAATTCTATCAAATGAAAACCCCAGATCTTCTTTTATCTTATTCTTACTTATCAGGATCTCCCTTCCAATTTCAACAAGATTCTCCTCACTGAGCCTCAAACCCAGCGGTTCCAGACACTCCCTCACCACATCAGGCTTGTATATCTTCCTTGAGAATAGACAGACCACAAGACTGCAGAGCACTTGTCTCCATGATTCCTCTTCAAACAGCTTTATTGCTATATCGGCTGGTGATAACATCTTTCCCTCTTTCAGCATCTCCTGATCAAGGGAGTAACCTGCGGAATCCAGATGACTGTGCCTTGCGCCTGTTATATTTGTTGCATATGCTGCTGGACCTGTGTGATATCCTGCCATTTCGTTTCCTCCAAAGGAAAGTGCAAAATCAAGTCCACCGTATTTAGCAGCTACTGCTTCCACCCCGAGGCCCATATATTTATAAAATTCATTTTCTCCTTTAACTATGAGGTTTACAGCCTCTATATATTTCTCATAATCCCCCCACTTGAGGTCGACTATAACATCCTCCTTTCTCAGTATCCCTCTTTCAAGAGCCTCTGTTGCCCAAGACAGGACAACTCCTGTGCTTATAGCATCTAAACCGAGTCTATCAACCTCTTTTATGAGTTTTAAAAGTCCATCCACATCCCCTATGCCAAGCATTGATCCAAGTGCGTATATGGGCTCATAATCGTAGCTGACAAACTCTGTTTTATAGAAGTAGGGTTCCTCCTCATATGGCTCCCTGAGAGCAGCTATGTGTATGCATGCAGTTGGGCAATGAGAGCAGGCGAGCCTCCTCCCCAATCTTTTTGATGCTATGGACTCACCACTTATATCATAAGCTTTATCAAACCTGTTATGCTTGAGATTCATTGTTGGAAGAGCTCCTATTTCATTCAGAGGCATTACATTCATGGGAGTCCCTAGATCGTGGTATTTCTTCATGAACTCCCCCTTAGATTCGCTGAAGATCTTCTCATATATCCTGCGATATCCTACTTTGTCCTCCACTTTTATCGTCCTTCTGCCGGATATAACAATTGCCTTCAGCTTTTTTGATCCCATTACAGCCCCAATTCCAAGCCTTCCAAAGTGTCTATATGTTTCAACTACAGCAGAAGAATACCTTATGAGCCTTTCTCCAGCCGGACCTATCCTTATTATCGACCTAAATCCCTCTTTTCCTGCTCTTTCCCTTATCACTCTTCCAGTTATGTCCGTCTTCATGCCCCAGAGAGCTCTTGCATCCCTGAACCTCACGCTCTCCTCGTCTATATCGAGATATACTGGATGATCCGCTGCTCCTTTTATTACTATGGCTCCATAGCCTGCCATCCTTATTGCAGCAGCCGATCTACCTCCAGCATGACTTTCCCCATAATTCCCAGTTAGAGGAGACCTGAATATAGCAACGGTTTTTGAGGCAAATGGATAAAGAGCTGTCATTGCACCCACAGCTAACACTATTACATTTCCTGGACCGAGAGGATCTGAATTTTTATCCAATTCTTCCTCAAAAAGTTTTACACCTACCCCCACTCCACCTAGATATCTCAAAAACAGCTCCTTTCTTATCTCAACAGAGAAATCCATCTTGCTCAAATCTATCTTCAGGACTCTAAAAAGGGAATCATCCATCAGGACACCTCCTCAACTATAAGCACATTATGAGGACAGTGCTTAGCGCATATACCACAATAGGTGCATACTATCGGTTTTCCCTTTTCTCTGTCCCAGAAAATCGCTCCCAAGGAGCATGCACTAATACATATCATACAACCCGTGCACTTTGAGCTCAATAGCCTGACTCCTCCATGCTCCCTAACAATAAGAGCGCCCTCCGGACAGGAAGCGGCACATGGAGGGTCTTCACACGCTCTGCACACGACTACGGCAAATCCTCTCTCAAAGCCTCCTAGGCTTTTAACTATCAAGGCCGATCTCTCTAAGCCTCCATCGCCATATCTCATGCTACATGCGTACATACATATCTGACATCCCACGCATCTTTCCGTATCCGGCACGGCTATTCTTCTTATCATCGGAAGTAGTAACGGGGTCCATATTAATAATTCTTTGATATAAATATTCAGTGATTCTATTTAAATAAATATGATACTTAGCTCAATGTTGACGAGAATGGAACCATGAGATTGAATACTAGAGCTGTATCTCTTAAACAATCGCAACAATGTTGCGTAGGAGGTCTTTATATGTTCTAGGATTTCTGCATCCAACTCTTTATCAACGTCATTAAATCATGGAAGCTGTTCTTAGGCCAAAAACGAGAGTTGCCCAAAGAATTGCTATACACTCAGTATTTTTGCTATTAATGCATCAGTATAGAAAAGGAAGCTAGATGACTTTGCTCTATCCTTATAAACCTCGTATACATTTTTAATTTTCCTCTCCCTGAAAAATCTTCTTGGATCTAGCTAGAGACCATACTCCCTCCATCTCCTATCAACCAGTTCCTTTGTTCTCTCATCAACAGAGACCTCCTCAGGCCAATCCCCTCCATACTCTTCTCTCAGTTTTCTTGTGGCATCTATGCCCATCTTACTTCCATACCCAGGTATAGGAGTTGTGTGATCTATCTGATCGACATGTGTCCTCGGGATTATGACAACATCTCTCTGGGGATCCACAGTGGAGGATATAGCATATATCACTTCATTCATGTCATTTACGTTCACATCATGATCCACCACTATTATAATTCTGGTTAGGCTGAACTGATCCAAGCCCCAGAGCCCCATCATCACCTTCTTTGCATGACCTGGAAATCTCTTCTTTATGGAAACTATTGCCATTCCTTGAAATAATCCATGTGGTGGGAGGTTTATGTCAACAACTTCCGGAAGGATCATCCTTATTATCGGAAGAAACATCCTCTCAACAGCTTTTCCAAGCCATGCGTCCTCTAAGGCAGGCTTCCCCACAACTGTGGCATGATATATTGGGTCTTCCCTCATCATGATCTTCTCCAGATGAAAGACTGGAAAGAGATCAGGTGGAGTGTAATATCCCCAGTGATCCCCAAATGGGCCCTCTGGCACGAGCTCACCCGCATTCACCTTTCCAAGTAGAACTACCTCAGCTCTTGCTGGAACCATTATGTCATTCTCAGTCTTTATAACTTCTATTCCCTTTCCTGCCAAAATACCAGCAAAAAGAAGCTTGTCTATTGGATATGGGACGGGTGCAACCCCTGTAAAAGTAGTAGCTGGATCTGCTCCTATCACTATCGCAACTGGCATCTCTTTCTCACCTAATTCTCTATAATGATCGAGAAACATGCTCCCTCTCTTGTGTATCTGCCAGTGCATAACAGCTCTTTTGTCATCTATTATTTGAACTCTATAAACTCCTATATCGTGCACCCCTGTCTTCGGATCGACTGAAAAGACTAGAGGGAATGTGAGATATCTTCCGGCATCCTTGGGCCATGTTCTCAGGGCAGGTATCATGTTAAAAGATGGATTTTCCACTACCACTTCTTCAACAGGTCCTTTTCCCACAGTTTTGGGAAGCATGCTGGAAAAGCTGGCTATCTCCCCTATCATCCTGAGTTTCTCCAGAAAACTTGAGGGCATTACCTCCACAAGCCTTAACAATCTCTCCCCTATCTTCTCGAGTGGTTGGTCAAATGCAACCTCAAAGAATTTCATTCCTCCAAATATGTTCCCCACAATTCTCCATCTTTCATACCCCTTTATTCTCTCAAAGAGAACTGCCTCCCCTCCTCTATACATCTGCCTTCTAAGGATTTCTGCTATCTCCAGATCGGGATCAACTTCCACTTTGACTCTCTTAAGTAGGCCTCTCTCCTCAAGGGCTAGGATATACTCCCTCAGATCTTTGTGCATAAGGCACTTAGAAATGCAAAAAGATAAGCTCTTCTTCGCATTATTGTGTTCCCAAAGTATGATAAAAAAGTTTATCCGATCTTCTGATAAGAGATCTGGATGGTTGTTGACAAGTTTGGTAGGCCTGTCACAAGCCTTAGGATCTCTGTGAACTATGAATGTAACTATAACTGTTTTTTCTGCCATAAAGAGGGAATAGAATCAACAAATAAGCTGATGAGTCCGGAGGAAATAGAAAAAGTGGTCAGAGTTTGTGCAAAATATGGAGTGAAGAAGGTGAAGATAACAGGCGGAGAGCCACTTTTAAGGAGGGATCTCGAGGAGATAGTGAGGAGAATAGCGGAAGTTGATGGAATAGAAGACATAAGCCTAGTGACAAATGGATATCTGCTCAAGGAGAGAGCCAGTAGTCTGAAAAAATCCGGCTTGAACAGGGTAAATGTAAGCATTCACTCGTTAAATCCCGATGCCTACAGAAGAATAACTGGCATCGACGGGCTTCATAGGGTGATAGATGGAGTGGATGAGGCTATCAAAGTTGGCCTAGGAGTGAAGATAAATAGGGTTATTTTAAAAGGAGTGAATGATGAAGAGAAACTAGATGAGCTAATTAAGTTTGCAAAGGAGAGAAATGCTTCCCTGCAGATAATAGAGCTTGAGGGAGATGAGGAGCTTATGAGAGGATATCATGTTTCTCTTGATGAAATAGAGGAAGAACTCAATAAAATAGGCAGGTTAAAGGGAAGAAAGGATTTGCATGATCGTCCAATATATGAAGTCGATGGAGTCGAAGTTGAGCTAGTAAAAGCTTATAGAAATCCGGATTTCTGCATGCACTGTACTAGAATGAGGATAACTCCAGATGGAATGTTTAAACCCTGTCTTTTCAGAAAGGATAACTTAGTTCCCTTTTTGGATAAATTGAGAGGGGGAAAGGAGATAGATTCCCTCTTCTTTCTTGCTGTAAGCAGGAGGGAGCCCTTCTATAAGGGGTGATATCATGGTTAAAATGGTGGATATATCGGAGAAGGAGCCCATTGTGAGGATTGCAAGGGCAAGGGGAAGGATAAAACTAAAAGAGAGCACGATAAAGAGGATAGTTGAGGGGAAAATAGAAAAGGGAGATGTCATAACAGTTGCTAAGTTAGCCGCTATACAGGCGGTGAAGAAGACGCCTGAGATAGTACAGCTGTGCCATCCAATACCGATAGAAAATGTTAATGTTGAGGTAAAATTGAAGGAAAACTATGTAGAAGTAGAGGTTGAGGTAAAAGCTATTGCAAAAACGGGAGTTGAGATGGAAGCCCTTTCCGGTGTTTCAGCTGCCCTTCTCAATATATGGGACATGGTGAAGAAATACGAGAAAGATGAGATGGGGCAGTATCCATCAACAGTAATCTATGATATATCGGTGCTGGAGAAGAGAAAAGATATCCGAACTTTTTCAAAGCAATTGGGCTAAATCTTCCAGAAAATTAAGAGTTGTGCACGTAATTGAGTTGTTGTTTTTGTTATCTATCTGTAGAATTAGCCCTCTTGCTGCGCTAATTCTAGTGGTGATGAGATGCATCAGGTGGTGTCTACTGCCCTAATAATATCCTTAGGGCTTATGATCCTACTTCTCTCAGCAAGCACTGTCAAGGAGATCTTGATATCTATAGAGGAATATAAGGAGAGGAAATGCATAAGGGCAGCTCTCTATGCTCTTGAGGAAGCAGTATCCATCTCCTCTGGAGGAGGTAGAGGAGAAGTTCAGATAAACCTCCCATGCAGAGTAGAGGTGAAGGGGGATAGCTGTGTTTTGGTATCTGCTGGAAATGAAAGCCTGTATCACTGTTTTCCTGTGAAAATAAGGGACTTTGATCTAGAAATTGGAGGCAATGGACTTCTAACAGCAGAATGGAGGGAGGGAGAGGTGATAATAGGATGGAGAGGGTGATGAAGGAGGCTCTTCTCCTTCTCATGACTGTAATCTTGGTTGTCTCCATAATATCCCTGTTAAATAATGCGATCAGCATTAGGGAGGATCTATATCACAGAAAATTAGACTTCTGGAAAGCGTTAATAACCTCTATAAACCAGAAATATGGATTAGATGGCAGTTTCGAGCCCCCAAAAGGTGAGGAGGAGTGAACGACTACCTTTCTTATTTCATCTTAACAACTATATTTATAGTATTAGCTTTCCTCATAATTATGGAGGCGATCCTGCCTTGTTGAGATACCTTATTCTGATCCTTATTCTCTTTATGCTCCTGTTTGTGGGTCTTAATGCATCAGATGTCTGGTTTATTCCATCTTTCTCGGAGGGAAGGGCAAAATGCCTTGCTATATCATCTGTCAAAAATGTATCATATAGCATTAGAAATATTACATCTAAGCTGAACATGAGCTGTACAGCTCGCAGCTGCTATGCGATAGTTCAGCCTATTCCAGGAGGAAGGATTTACATAACTGGTGGATGGCCATGAAGGAACTTCTGTTCATTCTAGCGGGGATAATAGTCATAACAACCCTGATAAAACTTCCCGATCTCTATCCGTTGGATAGCAGAGGAGTAGTGTATAGGATATCTCAAGAGGAAGTGCATGCTGAGATAGAGACCTTCCCAGCTAGATTGGTGATCTTTGAAAGGCTTTACCTGGATAAACTCTTGCTAAATAGGTCTAAAAATCTGACAATTGATCTGAATGATTTCATTTCTGAGCTTAAAAGAGACCTAGATAGAAAGGGCATGGAGGCTGATATAGAATATCTGATAAAAATGGGAACTTGTAATGGGGTAAATGGCACGCTAAATGCTATTTTTGATGGAGCCTCGGATCCCAACTCCATTGGAGTAAGCACAGAAGTACAGCTGAGAATTGGTAGCAAGATGACAGGCATTTCAGGAAAAAGAAGCTATATAATAAATATATGTCACCCTTATAGAAAAATTTGTTTCGACAAAGTTGCTGAACTGCTCCCAAGAAACTCATCCTTTGAGGAGAGCGCAGAGTTCAATGACACCAAAGAACTTGAAAAATGGGTGAGCAATGCGATAAAGCGATACAGAGATGAACTAGAGATATCTCTGGACAATGCAAGGATAGCAGCTAGGAACTGTAGTCTAAATTTAATATATAATGTAGAGATGATTTATAATAGAGTTTATTTATATAAATATATTCTAATATATAGAGTCAATGCGATAGTAGAACAAGAGGACATAACCCTTTACTATTATGGTGGATCGAAGAGGGGTATCTCAGAGAACTTTAAGATTATATGGCAAGTTTACCTCGATGGTGAGCTTTCAAAAATACCAGGAAACACGAATTCAACCGAAGCAGAACCTCCAGAAACTGGACTAGAAGCTTTTATACAGCCAAAATAAAACTTTTCCCTTAATTTCCCCGTTTTCCATGGAAAATCTATTCAGAGAAGGAAATTTCATGAGAAGATGGATCGTGATTCTGTTAATGACGTTAATTATCATAAGATCTCCTGCAACTTCAGCGGAAAATGGTGCATTAGATGACTTCAACAGGAGATTTAGCGAGGCAGTTAGAAACATGGTCAATGCAATAGTGGCGATGATAAACGCGATAAAGGATGCTGCACTGACAATTGGAAGAGTGCTTGGAGGGGCCCTCATTGCAATAGGTGCAGTGTTATGGGCAAGCGATCTATTCAGTTATAAGGGAAAGAAGCTTATAATCTCTGGAATAATACTCCTGATAATACTAGAACTGCTGCTGGGACCATAAGTTCCTACCTTTAGCGGAAGCTAAAAGTGGAGAGACTGGAAATACCAACTGGGGATATCAGATAGAATAGGGCGTATGTTAATTTAGGTTTCCATTAAATAAAACAACGAAAGTCAGTGCTTTGATAAGCAAAAAAGAGGTAAGCGAATTTAGTCAGCCATTTATTCCAAATATTTTGGCAACTGTTTCATCAAGCCATTTCACTGCTGAAACTGTACCATTCCAGAGTTTTGATGGGGCTTGCTCGAATATTGAGACAACATTCATGATAGGAGCTGCTATTATACTGAGAAAGAGAGCTATTGTGAGAATCAGCAGAAGAGCTTGCTCGACAGTTCCGCTCACTCCCTTCCTCCTCATAACATCACCGTCCATACTTGGAAGCAATATTTTTAAGCAGGAAAATTCAGATATTTTTGAGAGGTAATTGCATTGAAAGTATGTCCTGTATGCGGAAGCAAGAGGATAATGAAGATATCACCTTTATCCGGATGGCTTACCCCAGAGGAGTGGTTTTGCCCTGATTGTGGCTACAGGGGACCGATATATGGAGAGCTAGAGGAGGAGAATTCTACAAGTGAAGAGTAATATTTTTATCCTCATTGTCAACAGCAAGCCTTATGGAACATGAAGATATATTCGATATACTAAGAAAGCTTGCCTCAGTTCCTACTGTTACAGGATATGAGCAGAATGCAAGAGAAACCATTAAGGAACTTCTATCCGGCTATGTGGATGATTTTTGGACAACTTCATGGGATAATAGTGTGGCTGTGATAAATCCGGCAGGAAAGAAAAGACTTCTCTTTGCAGCCCATGTAGATCAAATAGGTTTTATCGTTACAAGTATAGATGAATCGGGCTATCTTAAATTCTCGCCGATAGGAGGCTGGGACGCAAGAGTAGCTTACGGAAGCAAGGTCACTGTGATAACTTCAAAAGGAAGCATAAGAGGAGTTATAGGAACTATTCCTCCTCATCTTATGAAGGAAAAGGAGAAGAAGATAGATTTCAAGGAACTTGTGATAGATATAGGTGTTGATAGCAAAAAAGAAGCTGAAGAAGCTGGTGTTAGAGTGGGAGATTATATAGCGCTTCACTCGGAGCCGGAATTAATAGGAAAGCACAGAGTTATAGGCTCAGGCATGGACGATAAGGCAGGCTTAGCTTCAATAATATATGCAGCAAGAATGCTTGCCACTAGGAAAAATGAGCTAGGAGACATATCTGTCTACTTTGTGGCAACAGTACAGGAGGAGATAGGATTAAGGGGCGCAAGCATGATAGGATACGAGTTAAAGCCTGATGTAGCAGTAATTGTGGACGTGACTCATGCAAAATCCCCTGAAACAAAGGAAATAGCCTTCGTAGAGCTTGGAAAAGGTCCTGTTATATCTATAGGTCCGATATATCACAGAGAGATAACGGAATCCCTCATAGAGATTGCTGAGAAGCATGGGATAATGTATCAGAGAGAGGCAGATCCAAGAGGAGCAGGAACAGATGCATGGGCAATTCAGATAGCTAGAGGAGGAGTTAAGACAGGTCTTGTTTCAGTACCCAATAGGTATATGCATAGCGGCGTTGAGATGGTGGATCTCAGGGATATGTTCAATTTAGCTAGGCTTCTGGTTGAGTATTCAGTTTCTATGAAAATTTGAGCGTGAATAAAAAAGTATTTAAATTTGCCGAGGATGCCCACCATATGTCAGTGAGACTTGCTATACCCACATGGTCTGATGAAGGACTGGATTCAGAAGTTCATCCCAGACCACTTGGATCCCCTTTTATGGCAATAATAGAGGTAAGGGATAAGGAAGCTAAGCTAGTGGAGGTAGTGAGGAACCCCATATCTTCTCTTTTGATTCCTAGTAGAGAAATAAGCCTCGCATCTTGGCTTAAAAGCAAGAGGATAGATATCCTGATTTCCTCAAAACCATGCAGTTCTTCCGTCGTTGAGAAACTAATGGACTGGGAGATAGGTTTTCAGGTAATCGAGGGAAAAACTGTCAAGGATATTATAGATAAATACTTAAAGGGAGTTCGTTGAGGTGAGCTGCTCCACGACTAAAGTCGGGAGCTTCCAGCGTTTAGAGCAGGCTTTGCGCCTTTCCCCTCATCTGCTGGTTCGGGGGGCTCACAGCTCCCCCATCCCATGCCTCTCGTTAAGGC
>Ga0080004_1102007_pt1 | contig 32808 bp, 40 predicted proteins | sample WasSprMetagenome_FD_69207 | JGI IMG/M metagenome (GOLD analysis project Ga0080004, IMG submission 69207) | Sulfidic aquatic microbial communities from Washburn Spring, Yellowstone National Park, USA - WS (SPADES assembly) (version 2) | ecosystem: Environmental > Aquatic > Thermal springs > Hot...
GAATACCAAGAAGAGGTAAAGCCACTGCACAGCAAAAGAGTACACGTAATAATAATAGCAAAAGAGTAGCATCAAGTCATATAAACCTGTATGAAACCGAAACAGTTTCACAACGGCTCTCGCTGATTTGATTGATGTTGAGGTTTTTGTTAAGTACATATTCACTTATTATTGTTATTATTCTCATAGGATTTGAGTGTGAGGGTGCTTAATGAGGTTTCGCATAGTTGAAGTTAATGTGGGTAGTGCTTTGTCTAAGTCTGGTCTTCCGGATTTGGACTATGCTTTGAATCCCTATGTAGGGTGTTCTCATGGTTGCTTATATTGCTATGCGAGGGAATATACAAGGTTTTCTGATGTTGCTGATAATTGGGGGTTGGTTGTAGTGGTTAAGAGGAATCTTCTGGAGGTGCTTTCTAGAGAGATTAAAAAGGTTAGGAGGGGTGTTGTTGGGTTGGGTACAATTACGGATGGTTATCAACCTGTAGAAGCTATTTACAAAATTTCTAGAAGAGCTATAGAAGTTCTAGCAGAGAGTGGGTTTAATGTCAGTATACAGACTAAGAGTACTCTCATTTTGAGGGATTTGGATGTGTTGAAGAGGTATTCTAATCAAGTTGATGTAGGTTTTACAATAACGTCTACAAGAATGGGCTCAAAAATGCTTTTGCTAGAGCCATTTTCCTCACCGCCAAAGGCGCGGATAGAGGCTCTCAAAAAACTTTCAAGAGAAGGTGTAAAGACGTGGATATTCTATGGCCCCATAATCCCGGGCTTTAACGATGATTTGGAGGAGGTGTCAGAGATTCTACAGATAGCTAGGGAAACTGGAAGTAGTGTCTACTTTGACAAGCTGAGGGTGAAGAGATTTATGTGGAGAAGCAAGTTTTTGTCTGAGCTGGCTAGAAAAAGCTTGGAGTACAGATGGAGTGAGTTCATGGGGCAAGTGCTTGAACTTTGCCACAGGTTTGGGGTTGTGTGTAAGCATGGTTTTGCATATGTTGAGGAGAGTGATTCAGAACTTCACAAAACTCTCGATAGGTATTTTGCTAAGTAGTACTAGGGTACAATGAAAAAGTCTTTGAACCCCCTGCACATCTCTACAAAAACTCTGATCCCCCATATTGCAGTAGGGGACTCTCTCTTCAAATACTCAATAAACCTGGCAATAGTTTCCTCAGAATCTTCAGCAAATATCTCTACAGATCCGTCTTCAAGGTTTCTAACATATCCCGTGATTCCAAAGTATTGTGCCAGGTTTTTTACAAATCCTCTGAAACCCACACCTTGAACCTCACCCTCAACAACAATTCTCAAAGCCTTTGCACAAGGCATTTTACCCACTTTTAGCAATGCTGTCTCGGATTTTCATAGATATTGCTATAGCAACACATATTAATACGCTTTATGCACTCTATACATGTGGTAATGTGGTGAGGTTTTGTGTCTAGGTATAGCCCTAGAGAACTCCTCGCAGGTTACGACTCGAAGTCCTTATCTATAGCCACTATAGCTAGTCATTCTGCGTTAGATGTTTTTGATGGGGCTAAGGATGAGGGTTTCAAAACCATTGCTGTGTGTCAGAAGGGTAGGGAAAAGCCTTATCTGAGGTTTAGAAGAGTTGTTGATGTGCCTATAGTTCTCGAGAGGTTTGCTGATGTTGCAAAGCCCGAGAATGTGGAGTTTCTGAGGAGGAGCAACGCCATATTTGTGCCTAATAGGAGTTTCTCAGTTTATGTTGGTTACGACGCTATTGAAGGTTCTTTTCCTGTGCCAGTTTTTGGAAACAGGTTTTTGTTGAGGTATGAGGAGAGGGTTGGGGAGAAGAATTATTACAGGATTTTGGATGAGGCAGGTGTGAGAAGACCTAAAACTTTTTCAAGTCCTGATGAAGTGGATAGACCTGTTATGGTGAAGATGCCTCATGCTAGGAAGAGGGTTGAGAGGGGATTCTTTATAGCTATAGATAGAGATGATTTTTGGAAAAAGTTTAGGAAGCTTGTTGCAGATGGTGTGGTGAGGGAAGATGATTTACCGAAGGCCTCTATAGAAGAGCTTGTTATAGGAGCTCACTTCAATGTCAACTTCTTTGCTAGTGTCGCTAAGAAGGAGGTGGAGCTAATCTCTATAGATAGAAGAATTCAAACAAATCTAGATGGTTTCCTCAGGCTACCAGCTGGTGTGCAAGTGGAGCTCAGTAACTACATAGATGTTGAAATGATTGAGATAGGCCATGAGATGGCAACTATTAGAGAGAGCATGCTTGAAAAGCTGTTTGAAGTTGCTGACAGATTTGTTGAGGCATGTAAAAAGATTGAGCCGCCTGGCGTAATAGGGCCTTTCACACTTCAACTCTTTGTAACCTCCAATATGGATGTAGTGGTTTTCGATGTTGCTTTCAGAATTGGTGGAGGTACCAATGTGCATATGGGTGTAGGTGGGCAGTATAGCAAACTCTACTTTGGTAAACCTATCAGCATGGGTAGGAGAATTGCTATGGAGGTGAGAGAGTGTGCTGAGCTTGGTTGCCTAGAAGATGTTGTGACTTAGGTGTAGCTGGATGGAGCATATATGTGTTTTTGAATGGAGGTATGGATCAGAGGAGATGAGGAGACTCTTTCTTGCAGAGTCTATTGTGAAGAGGTATATAGATGTTGAAGTAGCTGTTATGCGAGGGTTGGAAGAGGCTGGGATAGCTCCAAGGGGCTGTGCTGAGGCTATGAGGAGATGTGTCGAGGGTGTGAGGCCTGAGGAGGTGTATGAGAGGGAAGCTGTGACAGGTCATGATATAGCATCGCTAGCTTATATCATTGGTGAGAGGTGTGGAGAATGTGGAAGATTTGCTCATCTAGGAGCCACAAGCTATGACATTGTTGACACTGCCTGGGCTCTCATAATTAGGGATGCTCTGCGCATAGTGAAGGAGAGGCTGTGGAGAGTAGTGGAAATGCTTATTGAGTATGCTGAGAGGTATAGAGATGTTGTAATGGTTGGGAGAACCCATGGGCAGCACGCTGTTCCAATAACACTGGGCTTTAAATTTGCTAACTACATCTATGAGCTTTCGAGAAGCTTGGAAAGGTTGTGTGAGGCTGAGAAGAGGATTGTGAGAAGCAAGGTCTCTGGTGCTGTGGGTACAATGGCTGCCTGGGGTGGCAGAGGTCTTGTTGTAGAATCTGTAGCTTCAAAGATGCTTGGTTTAGAGCCGCATACAATATCTACACAAGTTGCTCCTAGAGATAGCTTTGCTGAGCTTGTCACAGATCTAGCTATTTTGGCTAGTCAGCTAGATAGATTTGCTCTGGAGGTGAGGGAGCTTTCTCGAACAGAGATAGGAGAGATTTGTGAAGCTGGTAAAAGAATTGGTAGCAGCACCATGCCGCAGAAAAGGAATCCTGTAACAGCTGAGAGAATATCTGGCTTGGCAAAGGTTGTAAGGGCTTTCACAATCACAGCGCTGGAGAACATTCCGCTCATGCATGAAAGGGATTTGACTAATAGCAGTAGTGAGAGGATTCTAATACCACACACACTTCTTGCCATAGACCAAATGCTTTTGGATATGGAGAAACTTTTAAAGACTCTGTACATAGATGAGGAGGCTATTGAAAGAAACCTCAAGCTCTCCAAAGGCACAATAATGGCTGAAGCTGTGATGATTAAACTTGTGGAGAAAGGAATGCCAAGACACGAAGCACATAAACTGCTCTCAGAGCTAGCACTAACTGTTGGTAATGAGGATTTCTACGCTGTTCTAATTAGAAACGAGATTGTGAGAAAATATCTAACGCCAGAGGAGATTGCTAAGATACTTGACCCCCGAAGCTATTTAGGCAACTATAAGGAGCTCATAGATAGGGCTGTGAGCTATGCAAAAAATGTGAGAGCTCTATGCAGCTCCTGACCTCCTCCCACCCTGGAGAGCAAGGCCTTCAGCTAAAAGACTGTGTCGATCTATTGCTGTTTCTCACTTTCCCTAATCTTTTTTAGCATGTTTATATTAATTGCTGTCTCAATCCAGTAGGGGATTACTAGAGCTAGTAATAGTATTGCTGCTGGTGGTGGGGGTCTTGCTAGCACTGTGTATGTGGCTATAACTGTTGTTGCATATGCTGAGTATATCAATGCTCTTGGAAGTACATAGCCCTTGATTATAATGTATGATGAGAGTTCTGGAGGGAGATTCTCTTTAGCTATATACTCAGACATTGGTGTCTTCTCGACTAGCCCAAGTCTTTCAAGTCTCTTAAGCATTCTCTCAGCTTGCCCAGGGCTACTATACCCCATCAGCCTCTGAAAACCCCTAATAGTCACAGGTTTGCCAAGCCTTCTAAGCTTTAGGTAAGCCTCGAGCTCCTCTCTACCAGTAGGCATAAAAGCATCCACAGCAGCTGATTTATTGTATGGAAGTGAAAAAGTTTTAATTAAGTAGGTGCCCTCATGAAACTACTCTATATAAAAGCTGAACCCCTGGATAGGTAAATGTATGTGAGGATTGCTGTCAGCACCCCTATGGCAATTGATATTGCAACTATTACCCCATCTCTCCACTCCCTCGCAGTGATGAGTGTGATAGCTGTAGGGAAATTAGTTGTATTTAGTGAGGCAGGGGCTGAGTAGGTGCTTGGCTGAGGAGTGGGTGCATAAGTGCTGGTAGCTGTTGGGGTTATCATCAATAATTCTGCTGTTCTTGTTGCTATAGGTGTTGGCCTTGGATAGAATATCGCTAGTGTTGTGTTGGTTAATGTATTCATAGATTTGATAACATTGATAATGTTTTGCGGTATATTAGCACCACAAGGATTTCCCCTCATGATAGCCCCCTTAATGAGGCCCCTACCTACAAGATCGCTGTATGGAGCCCATGCCCCAATTTTTTGTGAGTATATCAACCTATTGTTCCAGCCAGCTAGACCAGGTCTAGCAATACTACCAATCTCCTTTACATCATCTTCGCTAAGCCCGCTAATCACACCTATTCTAATCAAATATCTTAGGGTGTCTTCTAGCACAAGCTTAATGCCTGCTCCAAGCCCTTCATAAGCATTGCACTCAGTTTCTGTAGTTCTAGACCCACTCCATGTCTTATTCTGCTCAATGCTTTGAGTTGCCGGTTTTGTGATGGTGGGCTGTGGTTGTTTAGTCACTACCACCCAATTCAATGTGGTGTTTCTAGCTGTTGACTCTACTGTTGTGGTTATTAATATTTGTGGCTCTGCTACAGCTGTAATTGTGGTTGTGTAGGTGAGTATCTGCGGGGAATAGTTGGTATGCGTTTCTGGAGGTGGTGATGCAGGCTCTATTCTGATGCCGAGGTAATACCTTATCTCCCCAGGGGTTAAGCCCTCTACATAAGGTGCTTCATCAGCAAACTTAGCTAGGTATATAGTAGCTACAAAGTCTAGGTTGCTAGAAGAGGTATTGCTCATAGCACCAAGGCATTTAACAGCAAGCCCATATTTAAATATGTAAGTAGTGTTATCAGCCTTAACAACTCCTCTACCAACCAATGCCTCTAGAGGTGATAGATTATAGCTTACCCCAGGCTTGTTCAAAACAACCTCAACAGCATACACACTGCTGGGATCAAAACATGCATTAACGCTCACAGCAAATAGTGCTAATTGCGCAATAACCACAATAATCAGCACTTCGACTAGCATCTGCACAGATTTGCGAGCCATGCTTGTTAGCACCTAGAGAGCAAAATACTTTGGGGAGTTATAGTACCTACTTAAAATGACAAAAACGTCATAATAGCCATGACACTAATAGCACTGGAACTTTCTTAACCACAGCTCCATCACCCTAAACCCAACTCTCCCTATCACCTCAGCCAAACTCTTCATTACGTGCCACAGGCTCTTAGCCCCCATTAGCAGAGAGTGTGAAAAACACCTGCTCCAGACATGCTATAACGGTAGTGGTTTAGATGCTCTGCTCTTTATCTTACTGGTGCAAATACTGCTTCTTCTGATGGTTTAAATCTATATACTCCTTTAGATTTTGCGAATCTCTGTACTGCTACTGCTAATGCTGGGAGAGATGCTATGGCACCTCCGATGAGCCCTGGTGTAAAGCTTTTCATTAGAAGTATTGTTGTTGCTCCCCCCACCACGCCTGCGAAAAGCGTTGCTGCTAAGCCCATTGCCAAGCCCACTGCCCTTCCCCTAGCACTTATTGGGTACTCTAGGTAGAGCGCTGTGCCATCTGATGCATCGATAATTGCTGTGTATTCTCTCCCTCTATACCTGTACCTTATGAGCCAGAAGGGGTAGTGCGCTAATCCAATGTACTTCGAGTTGTCCGCAACTTCATAACCACTTCCGCACGCTGTTTGCGCTTCTGAAACAGCTTTCCTCAGGTAAGGCTCTTTAACGGTAGAGAAAACATGCTCTGGGTTCAGTGAAGGCTGCAAGTATACTCCATCCTTTAGCACAGAGGGTTTGAAGAACCTTCTGCTCCTCGCTGGAAAGCTGTAGCCCTGTGGAATGCCTATTGGCAGTGCGTGGGTGGCTGGGGTGATTACATAGGCTGCCTCCTCACCTCCATGAACATCGATCTCAACCTTCTCCTCATCAGCCTCTACCTTCTCACCCCTGCAAAGAGCCTTAACATTAACCTCAAATATGTAGAGAGGCACAAGGTACTGGTATGCAGAGACAAACTCTGTTGAGCCTTCAAAGTCCTCAGCAACCCCAACCTGTAGCAATACGAAGTCCTTCATCAGCTTATAGGCAGCGTTCTTATCGAAGTTCACTGAGAAGAGATAGTGCTCTACCTGAGCCTCAGGCTTATCAACTCTAAACGTTGTTCCGCAGTAAGGGCATGTAGCATATACAAATGTTTTTGGAACTTCAAACTCAGCTCCACAAAATGGGCATGTGAACCTAGTCCTATCTTCGCTCATATCCACCACCTAGCGAGTGAAAAGGCTTTTCCAAGCTCTTTCTCCATAGACTCTATAGCGCTAGTGCCAAAGATCTTCGCCTTTACGGGGGCTAGCGCTTTCCTCATGCAGTACCACGAGGCTGCAAACCCCAAGATGATGAGTAGAAAGCCTATGTATGCTGATAGTGTGGCGATACCTACGCCTCCTAAGAGACCTGCTGATAAAGTTGCTAAGGCAATCCATAAAGCTCTTTCACTAGCTCTCATAGGCTTTTCAAGCACTATTGCATCTCCATCCCAGCCACATAAAATAGCCCTGTAGAACCCATTCCCATATCTATAAGAGGCTATGTACATGGGGAGCAAAATAGGTTTAGATGCAACTACCTTGACATTCTTAGGCGTTATTCTCTTCCAAAGAATTGTGGATCCAACAACAGTTTCACCCCACCTCTTAGCAATTCTCTCAGCCTCTCTCTTAATCTCGTTTGTCACAATCTCCCTCAGCTTGTTTAAGTGAATGTTGAGCGCTATATCCATCGCCACCCCTTTGTCAACTTCGATAGATAATGCCCCTCTCCAAAAGTCTTTGCCAAGCCCAGCCCTCTCTATTGGTAGAGCCTCTGCTTTGCTCTCCATGTACTTGCTAGCTAAAGCCTTTATAGATACTGTTTCAGTACTTCTTCTAGCAACAACAGGTATCCTATTTTCGTAAGGTCCATAAATGCCCTTCACAGATATTCTTCGTGATTCTGTCCAGCACACCTCCCTATCCTTCTCCCTTCTACACTTCCTCACATAAACAGCAACCCTGCCACTATAATCAGCTTCTGCCACTGCATCAACAAAGTAGTATGGTATTGCAATAAAGGCTTTGTTAACAATGTTCTCCTCTTTAAATACCCCCGCAAGGCCTTTCCTCGATGCAAACCCCTGTAACCTCTTCAACAACTCCCTCTCATCCAGCGGCCTGATTACAAGCACCTCTTCCTTCAGATCTGCTCTAACCCAGTTCAGGTAGCCACAGTAGCTACATATAACAGCAATTGTGTCTGGCGATACCTCTAAAGGTGCTCCACAGTTTACACACCTAAAACCTTCTCCAGAAAAAGCTACCATAACAGACCCTTTAACAGGCTTAAACCAGTTAAGTAATCTTAAAAACTTTTTCTAACTCCTGCACTGAGGTTTTCTAAAACTACTTATCATCAGGTTACACCTAAATATCAATGCTATTCATGTTTGTCTATAGAAAGCTACTCTCCTTCCTATTAAACTAGCTATTATACTTGCATTAACACCATTATTCTATATTAACTACCGCTAATCCCGATGGACATGCTTGTAACATTAAATATAACGCCACTACCCCACCTCCTCCAACACCATACCTATTTGACACCGCATCTGCATAAATCTTTGCGATGAATACAGATATTTAATGAGCATTAGGCGCTATGTTCATTAAATTAGACTCCCCTGACTTCAACAACTATTGTCACATTCCCTCAATAAGAATGCCTGAAATCCAGCTTCGCTTAACAGGCTTAGTTAAGTCTTATACCCAGAAATTCCGGGGCTTTTACATAACACGTAGGTTTAGCAAAATGTTAGTCACAAGCCTTGAATCTATTTTTACAGAAACAGTTAATATCGCTGCATTCCTCTAATTTCTGCTGTGAGCAGAAATGACATTATCCCCAGTGGCTCAAGAGCCGCAACTTTCTAGTGGTGTTGTGATAGAGGGTCTGGAGAAGCTTAAAGTTGCAGCTCTACTACAAGTGTTTATAGCCGTGCTTGTGGGGGTTTCAGCTCTTTTACTGCTAGCCCTCACACCCTTCTTAACCATTAGGGCAGGTGAGAGTTTAGCTGGATTAGCAAGCCTTATTGTAACAGTGGCTTTTACTGTTGTCACTGCATATGGCTATCTCTTGCCTTCGGTAAATCGTTTTGCCAGGTGGAAACCGAAAGACTTTCTAGCTCCATTGATTCTCATGAGGTCTGGGTATACGGGAGGGGCTCTAATAATGCTAGGAGCGCTCTTAGCTTTAACCTGGCTAGTAAGAGAGGTTGTCAGTGGATTTATTGTTGCAGGCGTAGAGATAAGGATTGAAGAGGTTATCTACATATGCCTAATTCTACTGCTAGTAGGCGGAGTCATGCTCTTCATGGGGTACACAGGAATCCTAGTACATCTCCACAAGCTTAGCGAAGCACTTAACTTCCCCAAGTTCTCAAGAACAGGAGCGTTTGTAGTGATATTTGGAACAACATTTATATTACTTAGCACAGCTCTTCTCATTATTCACAGCGGGTCTCGAGCAGCCAGTGTAAATCCCTATGAGTACTACAACATCATCAGCATAGCAGCAAACGCCACAACTGCACTACTAATAATAACCTTACTCATATCATTATTAGGCATTGTGATCTGGGCACAGGTATATAGTGAGGCTAGCTTAATAGAAAGGAGAGTTGAGGCAGGGATCATACAGGCATAGCAGAGGAGGGTTTTAGGAACATAATCATCGTTGAAGGAAAAACATAATTCTCATAATAGACTTGGCATATTTTTCATCACGAATCATATTAGTGATATGCTGATCTTTAAACGCCTCCTCAATAATCATGCGACTTTCTCTCATCATTTCAGAGTTTTAGCGAAATTCGCCAGCTAAAAATATCTGACCTCCTCCTTGCCTTGAAGGGATGAGGGTTCCTGCGAGGGTGGAGAGGTTTGGGATTACATCTCCCTGTTCCTGGTATTCAATCCCAGGCCTGGTCTCTAGCTCACTACTCCTATCCATCGTACTCGGGGCTATGAATAAACTGTTTATCATCGTCAATAACTTAGAGAATTCAACGCTTATCACCAAGAGCGTTCAAAACAGAGAAAGTTTATAATCTCTCTATTTCTACTTTAAAAACACAGAGGTTTGACTGCAAAGGTGAGTTTAGTTGAAGTGGTACCACTGGGCTGGGGTCATAATCTTTGTTATCCTAGGGATAACCACATTAATACCAGCACCTGCCAGCAAACCATCGTTCTTAGGTTACTATGCTCACTGTTCATTCACACCAATAAGCACAGTAATTTGCTGGGCAATAGCTGGTGTTATATACTGGCTTGGTAGAAGAAGAGATAGGTAGCAACACTTCTGCATTTTAAAACAATTTTTCTCACATTTTGTTTGCTCACTGCAACGTTATGAGTATTTGTGATATGCAGCCATATTAATATACATAGAGTATTTATGTAATGAGTATAGCTCATATAAGCAATAATTTAAAATTGTATTATATGGCTATACAGCTCATCGTATTGTAAATGCTTAGCCTAGTTATAGCAGGGCTTAGCAGTGTCCGCTCTTATGTTGTTTTCTATGGGTGCTAATGACATGGCAAACTCTATTTCGCCTTTAATTGGCTCTGGAGTTGCAAGGTTTAGAGAAGCTCTAGTTCTGTTCTCAGTTGCTGTGTTTATTGGTGCCATGGTTCAGGGGTTTATGGTTATAAAGACTCTTGGTAAGGGTATTGTAAGTGAAATAGATGTTGCTAGAGATATTTCTGCAACTTTAGCTGCATTCGCATGGATAATGCTTGCAGCTGTAAAGGGTGTACCAATATCAACAATCCACAGCATTACAGGTGGTGTTATTGGTATTGCACGCATGTTTCTACATGGTAAGCCTTGCGATTTGAATCTCAGTATTGTTAGTGAGATAGTTTGGGCTGGGTAACATCCCCGCTTTGCGCCATGGCTTTAGCAATACCGCTATACATCTTAACAGAGAAGGTGTTTAGACACAGCAATGACAGATGGGTTATTCCAGGGGCTCTTGCCATAACATTTCTTGTTGCATACAGCTTTGAAGCTAATGATGTAGTCTACATGTATCTAGCTAAGCATGTGCTTAGCTAATGAAAAAGACTTTTTCGCAGCATAATGCTTAGCTTTGCGTAGGAGGCATGGCAAACCAATTACTATTAGAGGTTTTCAGAGGCTGATGTATTACAGCAGCCTTGGGCAAGCTGAAAGGGTTTTGAAAAGGCTTGAGAGGCTCGGGCTTGATGAGAAAAACCCCTTTTCCAAGTACATTGCGAAAAATGTGTTTCCTCCAGACATCTACAAAACCTTTACCCTAGTTTAGCCCCGCAAATGGGGCAGAAGTTGGCTTCAGCAGGAGCTACATGACCATTGGGACACCATTTGAGTTGCTTACCGCAGTATGGGCAGAACTTAGCATTTATTGGTATGGGTGAGCCGCCGCAATATGGGCATCTAGCAACATACTGGGTAGGTGTTGCAACACCTGCTGTAGCTGGCTGTTGTGGTGGGGGTTGCTGTGCTTGTGGGGGTGGGGGCTGCAATGCCCACGGTATTGCGACTACCCCTGTTCCGAATGCTGCTCCTCCAGCCTGGGTCTTCTCAATAGCTTCTGCAAACTTTCTCGCCGTCTCTTGCTGAACTAGGTATGCTGCTGAAGTCCCTTGCGTGAGCCAGAACATCCTCTCCCTATATTCTGGAGGCACATCTATACCCTCAAACTGTATATCCTCAAGTGTAAGCCCAATCTCATCAAAAGCCTTTCTCAGGGTCATCAAAGCCCTCTTACCAGCTTCCTCAACCCTCATGTAGATGTCTTTAATGCTAGAGCTGCTTATGAACATCATGAGCTTGGTTAGGAAGTAGCCTCTTATATAGTCATCGAGCTCCTCTCTAGTGAACCTAGAGTCAGGTCCAACAACCTTGTTCACAAAGAGAACAGGGTCTGCAACTCTGTAGTAGTACACGCCATGGAAAGAGACCGGTATTAGCTCTACAGTCTGGCTCTTACCACCAAACTTACCTTGAAGCCTATTGACATTGACGAAGATCACTATTGCCCTAAAGATGCTCTCCCCATAAACACCCTCGACAAGGCCTTGGAGAAATGGAACGTTTTGAGTGTCTAGAACATGTCTCCCTGGGCCTAGGAGTCCATAGACCTTCCCATCCCTGTAGAACACTGCTCTCTCCCACTCCTTGACAACGACTATTGAGCCCCATGGGATTACCTCTTCTGGGTACCTCCACACAATGTCATTTGGCGTTGCATCCTTCCACTCAATGAGCTTTGGCTGAAAGCCGCTCACCTTGCTACCTGCCTTACCAACTATTTTCCCAAGAATATTTGCAACCACTTATATACACCTCTAGAGTTCTATAGCTAGTGCAACACATTAATAAATTGTAGAGAAAATTACTGCACCCAGCCCTTCACAATCTTCTCTCTCTCAATGAGCTGACTCCTCAAATCACTTATAAGCTGAGTTAGCTGAGGTGCTCTATCTCTAACAGGGTTTTTAAGCATTGTGTCTTTCTTCAAATCGCTTACAAAGCTCCTTATCTTCTCAGCATCATCAACAAGCCCACCATCAACCTCCCTAATCTTCTCCAAATCCTCTTCCTGGATCTTAACAATGTTGTAGTGGGGTGCATAGCCTTGCTCAGCCCATCTAATCTTATCTGCTACAGTCCTCAAATCCCTTAGAATAGCGTCATAGATGTCAGCTGTTTTAAAGTCGTATTCAGCTAGATTTGCAATGGACTCCTCTAGATCTCTTATTGCCTCGCTCAGGATCCTAACAATGTACTCCCTGACCAGCCTGTCATCCTCTCTAATATACTCCTTCTTTCTATACCCCCTAAACCCGGGTAGGATGTTGAGAAGCTTCTCCAACGCTGCAGAGCGCTTAACCATAGCCTTACACAGGTATATTGTGTAGCTGTGTAGAGTATAAAAATCTTCCTAGTGTAACACACCAAAGAGCATTACTAGACCTAAGCATATGAGGAGTATTGCAAACCCAATTGGCATTGAGAAAAGCGTGGATATGGCAACGGCTACAGCAAAAGAATAGAGCACTAAGCTCCACACAGTATAGAACCTCCTCTCACCAGCATCTCCCTCAACAAGCCCTCTACACATAGCCACCGTGCCGAGCACAGCAAGGTTAAGAGAGACCAGCAAACCAATGCTAAAGCCCTGGAGAGCAACAACAATACTACAACCCACTAGCAGCAGTACAAGAGCTATAAAAATTGAGCCAAAACGCTCTTTAAACACATTGACCACTGCAAGAACACCCCTCACTACATAGAAATAAGTGTTACACACCATATTTTAAACCTTGCTCCACATATCTCGAAGGCTATATGCACCTACTTTTCAAAGGGCTTTAAAGCTCTTCAGAAAACTCTTGGAGATAAACATATTTTGACACAGCTAAGAACTGTGATGCAACCTAAGCAACAGCATAAACACGAGGATGCTTAGCATAGCGTTTCCCCTCTAACGGTACTTGATGGTATTTGTAAATATTTGTATTTCCGTTAGAGGGGTTGCACCTCTGCGTGGGTTCACCAGCATCACCCACACCCCATGGATGCCTGTCGAGCCCAACGCCACAGGGCTCCCATCCGAATCTCTATATCAACTCAGTGCGGATCATCCGAGAAACTATAGTAGTTATAGAGTTATTTAAACATTGCTCTAAGAGCCAAGCATTTACAGATATTCACAGATATTTAAACTTATCGTCAGTTCTGTAACAGCCTCAATCAAGTATTTTCTGTGTATTGATGAGTTGTAAGGTGTTGAGGAGTGTTGCACTACTTTGTGATGGCAATGGTTATAAACTCTGAGAAGCAATGTTGTTACAAAGTTTATGTACATAACTTTAGCAACTATATTGCTGTGCTAAATCTCTTGATCTAATTGCATTTATGTATTGTCTAGCTTTCTCTAGTAGTTTCTCATCATCAGTAACTAGGGTTAGTTTGTTTTGAAGTGCGTGGTAAAGGTATGAGGGGTTCGGGTTTCATTGGGCTTGATATAATTTGGTGTCAAGCCCTCTACCCTTGGCTTCACAGCCCTCAGGATCCCTTTCACCGGGATCCATATCACAGGGCTCCACCCACTCGGGGCGACCCCAGCCCACAGCTCCCCCTTCACCGCCTTCTCTGGGTCACTGCTGTGGGGTAACCCCCGCATCCTGGCTCCTCCTCAAACCCACCTCTCTTGGGTCTTCGCGATACACCCGCATCTCGAGGCATCTCCCCAGCAGAGGAAGGGTCAACAAACCTTATAAACCTTTATGAAACTAGAAACAGCTGTGAAAGGCATCATAAATGGTTGTGTTCTCCTTACATGCAAGCTCAAAGACGTTGTTTAGATCTCTAATCCTGTCCAATATAATAATTCTGAAGATTTTCTCAAGTAACTTAATCAAATGTTTGGCTGTTTCTTCATCGATATGTTTTAGTAGCGCATGCTCCTTCCATACAGCGTTAAGAGTTTCGTAAGTAGCTAACTCAAGCGTAGTTGCGTTAATCAATGGTTTTAAGCATCCTCTCTTAATTAAGTTAATTAATGCACTGGCATCGAGTAAGTACAGCTTTACTCCCTCTTCTCCCTATCTTCACGTATCAAAGAAGCTATCTCTCCATCACTAATATGGGAAAGCTTTGAAGCCAGCTTCCTAGCCTCTTCTTCAAGCTCACTAAGCATGTGCTTCTTAACCTCTTCCTCAAGCACTTTCCTCACTATAGGACCCGGCTTAATACCATACTCATCGAGAAGCTCCTTTAGCCACTTAGGTATCTTAACAGATACAGTTACATAACCCATATCTTTACCACTAACAAATCCTTATAGCTAGTAGACAATATAAAGTTTACCTAGTAATAAGTTCTAGCAAAGGGTTTGCCACGCAACATTCAGTATTCTGGCCCTCTTCCTCAGCTCATTAAACTCCCCAACACTTAACCCGGCTATTCCAGAAACTACATAGAGATCGCCAGTCTCTATATAGAACTTGAGAGCTACTCTAAGCTTTAGAGGCAAGCTCTTGATGAAGCCCTAGTCAACCTCTCTCCTACATATCTCCCTAGCTTCCTCCTCAAACCTATGCCACTTCTCAACCTTATCAGAGCACATAATCAGGAACCTAAGCATTTAACTCTGCACCAGATACCCTGCCACACAACATAATTTATGTACATGACCTATGAATGCTCTGATTCATCTAAGCTTAATATAGCTTCCCAAGATTCTCCTTGCTGAGGCGCCTGCCTATGCACAGGGTTTTCGTGTTTACGTACTCTGCTGACTATAGGCATAGCTACATTGTTACAGCTGTCGAGGTTTTGACTAGGCTTGGTGAGAGGTCAAGGCTTTTCGAGGTCTACGCCACTGAGGAGCTGGAGGAGTTTAGGAGGGATAGACTGAGGAATTTCAATGCCCTACTCTTCCTAACCTCTGGCGAGGTTCCATTTACTGAGGAGCAGAAGGAGCTACTGATAGAGTTTGTCGAGTCTGGTGGAGGCTTCATAGGAGTTCACAACGCTACTGCATCACTATACTCCTTCAATAGGTATGGGGAGATGCTTGGAGCATTCTTCCACTCTCATCCATGGGTTCAGGAAGCAGTGTTCATAGTTGAGGACCGCGACCATACATCAACTAGGCACTTGCATGAAAGGATAAGGGTTTTTGACGAGATATATGTGTTTAGGAATTGGGTAGGGAGAAGCAGGGCAAAGGTTCTTATAAGCCTTGACACAAGCTCTGTAGACATGTCTAAAGCTCCTAAGGAGGTAAGCGAATTTCCCATAGCTTGGTGTCGTAGCTATGGAAAGGGAAGGGTATTCTACACAGCATTTGGTCACCCAACATATAGGTGGAGAGAGGAGTGGTTCCAGAAGCATCTTCTAGGAGGAATAGCCTGGGTCCTAGGCATAGAGGAGGCACTTACTTAGCTCAACTCTTTCTCAGCCTGTGTCACAAACCGTGGCACTAGCGTCACGATAGGTAGGATCTATTAGCTTCTCCAGCACCTCTAACTTCCTTAGGTGTTGCTTTGTGTCAAAGTCTATGAGAAGAGATATTGAATGGTACGTAGTAGCTCTAATCATAGCACTACTAGTCATTGCGGCTACCACTAGCTACCTACTACTATCCCTATCAATAGGTGTTGCTCCCGCAAAATAGTAATCAACAACAATTATTGGTGCTTCTGCTACTAGTAGCTATGTAAATACTAATGTATCAAGTGATTTGCATAAGCTTCTAGAGGTTCTTAAGAAGCGCAAACCACTGCTTGATGAGGCTAGCACTGTTCTCAGCGTTCTAGGAGCTCCGTACCTCTCCACACCCACAACACCATTCTATGCTGTTGCAGCTACAGCACTATCAGCAGCTGTTTCAGCATCTGCAGAGTATAGCGCTAGCCAATCTCAGGTTCCTGTATTTAGAACTAATGTACAGGTTGAGGGTGTTGATGAGCCTGACATTGTTAAGAATAGTGATAGGTTTATAGCTGTTGCTGTAGGTGAAAGGATATACATAGTTAATGCCGCTAGTAATAGAGTTGCATCAACACTAAACCTAACAAGCATTGCTAGCTCCTCAGCTAGTAAACCTCTTCACCTCTATGCCCAGGGAATGCTCCACACAGCAACAGGGCTTGCGATTATTGCTAGTCCTGGAGCCGTTGTTTTAGAGATGGTTAGGAGGAGGCTGTCGAGGGCTGGTGAGGCTAAGCGTGAGGCTGTGAAGGGTACCGAGGAGCTCGTAGAGCTGAGGAAGCCTAGGAGGAGAGGTGGGGCGGGCGGTGAAGGAGTAATGTATAGGAGGCTGGATGAGTTTATGAAGAAGAGCGGGGGAGAGGGAGGGAAATAGCCTTCTTCTATCCCTATCCTCACCTCTCCCAGCCTAGTCTCCGATAGATAGCTTGAGCTCAGATGTCTCCAAGGCCGTTGCCTTTTTAACTCTGCTAATGTGGTTGGTGGAGGCCTGTTGTTAATTGAGTTGCTGTCGCGTGTCGGCTCGCCTAGGCCCCCGGTTGGCGTGCTTGGCCCCGGCTTCACGCTGTGTATTGTTAACTCTGGTGGTGGACTGCGTGTTTTCCTAGAGTCTACTGTGAGCCCTGAGACCCTCTCGAGGTTCTACGGCGTCAAGAAGTCTGGCTATGAAGAATTTTTCAAGGTATTTGGTAGCGAAGTATGGGTCGGTGAGGCGAGGCTTAAGCGGGAGTTCGACTTCTACCACACGGATATAATAGTGGCTGATATACCAGGCTTGGTTAACTCCCTTGAGAACAAGGGTGGCGTGTGCGTCTCCGTGTCCCGAGACCCTGGGTTGAGAATGGTCTTTGCATCTAAGGCCTCCTCGCTTCTCAGCAAGGCTGGCAAGTATCATAATGAGTCTTTTAGGCTGCAGGGTAAGGAGCTGCAGAAGAGGATGGGGAGGGTTCTCCTTGGTAGAATCCTGGTGTTGGCTCCGAGTAAGGGCGAGTTGAAGGTTGCTGAGAAGCTCGTGGAGGCCTCTTGTAATGCCCCGTTGAAGTGGGAGAGGCGTAGAGTGAGGAAGCTAAGCGAGCTTGTGGAGCTACTTAAACCCCCGTCTACTAGCTTCTGGTGGAGGCTGTTTGGCGAGAGAAATAGAATTGTATTCACAGAGGATCTTCTACCAGAGGTGGTCAAGCTCCCAGACCCCTCGCTACACAGAATAGGCTTCGTCCGCGGCTCACCACTGCCACTAGTTATACCGGTTAGAACAGGCGAGAGGACTTTTAGGATAGGGGTTTTAGAGGACGGCCGGGAGTTCAGGCTATCACTAGAGGACCTCTACCGCCACTGCTACGTGATAGGCCAGACGGGTAGCGGTAAGACCACTTTTATCAAGATGCTTGTACACAGGTTGAGGGAGCTGGGAGACACCTCAATAGTGGTGATAGACCTCCACGGAGACATGGCGTTGGAGCTAGCCAAAGAGACCCCGGGATCCCTTTACCTCCATCCAATCAAGAGCCCGTTTGGGTCGAACCCGCTAGACTTACCTAAACATGAGAACAGGGATTTCGCGGTCACAGTTATCTCCTTGGCAATCTTCTCCAACCCCTCGGCCAGCACCTTTACAGCCTCACTGCTCCTCCCCTCCTTGAAGAGAGCCTCAATCCTCGACTCTGTTTCGCCAGCAAGCTCTCTCACCCTTGCCAGCAGGCTTCTCAGCTTCTCCCCTACTACGTCCTCTCCCATGATTACACCATTACATACTTACGGTATTACAGGGTTATAAACCTTGAGCCACTATCCCATGCTATGAAGATAGCATGGATGTGTTGTCTAATACCATTCAAGTATGTTTCATGTTTGGTGTCTGGGAGGCAGATCTACAAGCTCTCGTTATTACTTGCTAATGTTTGTGTCGAATATTCCAGGTTCTTACGACTATTTGTCTAGAGTGAAAAACTCGGCCAGTTTTAAAATCGCTACTCACGAAAGTAGGGTTGCTTAGGCAATAATGTTTTAGCAGTCTTACCGGGCTTAAAATTACTGGGGTTTCACCCCAGGAAATAGGCTAGGATGTTGCTTTGTAGAGGTGAGAGGGCTATTGGGAGGAGCGAGTACAGTAGTAGCAGGGCTCCATAGAAGTCTCTACCAGGCGTTAAAGGAGTCGACCTAGCACCCTGGGAGAAGGCGTATATCAGCTTGAAAGAGTAACCTGTGGAGACCAGTATAACCAGGAAGTAGAGGACCCCGAGGAACCTCCAGTATATGGAGCTGGTTATTAACCCTGCGAAAATGAACATCTCGCTCCAGAAGCTTAGGTAGGGTGGCAGGCCGAGTAGAGCTAGCGCGCTTGATATTGTGACAAACTTGAAGACGCCCCCTAGCTTCGAGATGTCACCTATCATACTGCTGCCCACCCTATTCAAGGCGGCTAGCCCGACCATGATGAGAGAGGCCTTGGGTAGGGCGTGTGCGACCATGTGTAGAACGGCGTAGCTCCACGCTATTTTGGAGCCCGAGGACAAGCCTAGTACTATGTAGCCTGTGTGTGATAGCGTGCTGTAGGCTAGTAGCATTCTTAGATCCCTCTGGTTCATAGCCGCGAGCGACCCTATCAAGGAGCCAGCCATAGCAAGGGTTGACAAGGAGAGGGAGGCCAGCGGGCTCCCAGATGCAATAGTCCCAACAATGTAGGTGGTGGCCGGGAGGATGGATGAAACCTCGACGGCCAGTAATAGCGGGGGCATAGAAACGTATAGACCGGGCAGCCATATGTACATGGGGAACAACGCTACCTCGGCGCCGAAGCCGATCGCCATGAGCATCCTAGCCGTGTTGCTTGCCCTCAAAACCATGTCCGGGAACGATGACACGCCCGCTTCTGAGAAACCTATCAGCAGGCCTAGCAACCCTATCAGGGAGCCTGTGAGGCATATAATCGCGTACTTTAAAGCGGCCTCAAAACCCTCCCTCCCCCTATACAACACCATACCGCCAATCGTCAGCATACTGATTATCTCCAGGTACAAGAACACCTTGAAAGAGTCGTCCGTTGACATGAGGAGTATGGAGAATGAGACGAAGTAGAATGATAGCATCGAGTGGAAGGCCTTCCTTCCAACTCTCTCGAACACTGAGGAGAGTAGTGAGAAGATGAGGGTAATACTGCTGAAAAACCCTATGAGCCCTCCAGGGCTTCTGTCAAGGAAGGATGCTACCATGGTGATCAGGGATGCTATGACCGAGGTTGCAACAATAGCCGGGTCTCTAGCCCTCCTCGCGAACGAGAACAACGCTAGTGCGACTATTGAGTATGCTACGGTGATTAATGAAATAATTGTCTCGAGACTCACGGCGAGACCACCATTGCCAGCGCTACCAGTACCACGGTAACCGCGACCAAGCCTACGACACCCTGGGAGGCTCTACCCCGGTTCAAGGCTGAAGCCAGCTTGGATAACATGGCAGATGCGAGTTCTCCGAGCCACATATACAAAACATCCATGCCGAAGGAGCTCTCCAACAAGCCTCTAAACCTATTCCCAACCCTGAGATTCAGATAGGGGAGCGAGAACGAGAGTAAAATACCTGACAGCACTCCTACAAGAGGTGCTAGTCTCAGCGCTGGCTCGAAGACAGTACCGAAGTAGGTTGCGAGCATCAACGTGGGTGGGAATGCTATGAGGGTTAGTAGGGCTAGGGACAAGTTAACGCCTGTCATCAGAGGCGTCCTCTCCACACTCACTTCACTGTTGCCCCCTCTCCTACCTAGGAAGGCTATTACGAAGGGCCTCATTATGAACAATGATAGCAATAGGGATAACCCGCCGGTCATAAGGTGGTATATGGGAGAGCCAACGTAGGTCTCCAGCCCCGAGTAGATTTCCTCTTTGATCAAGCCGGCTGTCAAAGGTGGTAGCCCCGCAGCGCTTAGAGCACCTATAAGGAAGCCAACCGTCTCAACCCTGAAACCCCTAGCCCAGAGAGACCTCAGCCTACTTATATCCCTCGTGTGAAGCGTGTGCTCGATCTTCCCGGTGGTGAGGAAGAGCAGTGATTTAAACACAGCGTGGTTGAACAAGTACAGTATTGCTAGCCCTGTTTCCCCAAGGCTTATCGAGAGGAACATGAGGGAGAGCGAGCTTATAGTGTTGAAGGCTAGGATCCTCTTCAAATCCATTGAAGCCAGGCCAGCTAAACCCGATATAAGGATTGTAGCAAGAGACAACGCTAGTAGCCCGTTTACAGCCAGCGTGCTCGCGTGTATAAGCGGGTAAAATCTCAGAGCGAGGTACACGCCGGCTTTAACCATGGTCGCAGCGTGTAGTAGAGCGCTCACTGTGGTAGGGCCTTCCATGGCATCCGGGAGCCATGTGTGAAGTGGGAATTGAGCTGATTTACCTAGGGCGGCGAAAACTAATAGGGGGGCGAAGGGGGCGAGCCTCTCCACCATGTTGCTGGAGGCGAGGGTTGAAGGTATGTTAGTTGAGTTGTAGTAGACTGCTATAGAAGCGAAGGCGAGTAAACCAATGTCGCTGAACCTCGTCATGGCGAGTGCTTTGACGCCAGCCCTCCTAGCCTCAGGCCTCCTCCACCAGTGGGATATTAGGAGAGCGCTACAGACCCCAACCAGCTCCCAGTTTAGGAGTAAATAGACTACGTCAGAGGCGAGCACTAGGTTCAGCATGGAACCTATGAACAGGGTGATCAACGAGTAGTACTTCTGATACTCCTCGTCCCCCCTCATGTACTCAACGCTGTACACAGAGACAAAGAAGCCTACGAGGCCGACCACGGTTGAGAACATTAGAGAAAGTTTGTCAAGCATGAGGGATATGAATGGGGCTAAGGACAGCTCTATGACCCCGGTCTGCGATGCTAAAAGCAACAAGGAGACCGCCAGCGAGAGGAGTGTGGATCCTACTGCGATAGCCTCCTCAAACCTCCTCTTCCCGATGACCAGTATGGTCGCTGAGGCCGCATATGCGTTGAAGGCTAGTACTAGCAGAAGCATCTCCTGTAGACTCAACGCGATCACCCTGAGATATCCCTCAGCTCGTCTACATCCTCGACTCTCATATGCTTGGATAAGAGGATTAGGAAGGAGATTAAAACCGCCTCAGTCATACCCGATATACTCGCCACCAGAATTACAGCGTAGAAGGGCATGAAGCTCATTGCAGCCAGATAGACTAGGCCCAGGGAAGACGTGAATACACCCATCACCAGGCGGAACAAGGATCTGGAGACTATTATACCGGCTATCCCTATCGACATGAGGGCCAACGCTACAAATAGGCTCAGTGTAACAATCATTTTCTCACCTCCACAAGCAGGGTGATTATCACCACGAGGGAGACAAGTAGTCCGAGAGCTGTAGCCAGAGCATAACTCTCTAGCTCCCCTGTAGTTATGGGCTGCGTGTATTTTGGGCCCGGGGTAAACACTTCTTGGAGAGCCACTGTTAGGAAAGCGGAGAGCGCCAGCGGGATGGCAACTATCCCGAGGGCTCTATATGATAGGGGTAGAGCGGCCTCTCTCTTACCTAGTAGTATGCTTGATAGGTAGGTTAGAGCTGTTAGGCTACCCGAGTATATTATTAGTATCGCGAGCCCCAGCCTTGGATCCGCTGATTCCGACACTGCTAAACCAAGGACTAGGGATCCGAAGAATGCTGAGATAACGCTGTGAGACCACTTCTCTGATACCATAGCGTAAATCATTAGAGCTAAGCCTAGGACACTTAGAGATTCCACTAGTATGCCCACTTGCTACACCTCTATTCAGATATGATGATAGGCCCTATATCCCTCCTCATCTCTATCGCTTTAGGCCTACACACCTGAGCGCACATCCCGCAGTAAATGCACTTAGAGTAGTCGAATTCAGGGATCTTTATCTCAACCTCTTTACCAGCAATCTTCCTCTTCCCGCCGGGCACCATTGTTATAGCCTGGGACGGGCATGAAATAGCGCATAGACTGCATCCAACACACTTCTCTGGCGTCAAGACTGGTACTCCCCTGGAGTAGGGTGTGTAAGGCTTCTCCGACTCCTCGGGTGGCAGAGTCTCGGGTCTCCCAACTAGGCTTTTCAAAGCCTCGAAAACCACACGAGGCTTCCTCTCGCTCACACGAGACCACCCTTGAAGACGAGTATCAACGCGGCTTGGATAGCGAGGAGGATTGACAAAGGCAGGCCGAGCCTCATGGGTAGGAGGATACTCCTGACCCTAACTGCTATGCCCTCAATGTAGGATAGGAGTAGGATTATCGCCAGCGCTTTAAGCAGGAAGTATATAGGCCAGAGGAAGGGGGTTTCAAGCGAGTACGGGCCCGACCCTGCTCCCAGGAACAGTGAGACGACTAGGAGTACGCTGAGAGTGTAATCCATGTCGTTGGCGAGCCTTATGTAGGCTAGGGTTCTCGAGGAGAGCTCGCTCATCCAGCCTGCGGCGATCTCCTGCTTTGCGTGCGGGATGTCGAAGGGCGGCTTCTCTAGTTTAGCTAGGATAGAGAAGACTGCCACAGCGAATGCGATTGGCTGGTAGAATACTAGGGGCTCTCCAGCTATCTCGTAGCCAACTATCCCAGATATGGAAGCCGAGCCTAGTTGGAGGAATACAAGGGCGAAAGCTGAGAGGAATAGAGCCTCGTAGAGAGAGTACTGAACTATAAGTCTACTCGTACCCAAGACCGTGAATGGGGTTCTAACAGATAAACCAGCGAGCATGTATGAGAAGGATGTGAAAGCGAAGATCAGGATTATTACAAGGAGGTCTCCTCTAAAGCTCAACACTGGCTCTGGGGATAAGAAGGGTATATGGAGGAAACCGTATGTGAGGAATATAACCCCCAGGAGGGGTGCCAGCCTGTATAAGAGTATGTCGGCTTCACCTGGAATCTTCTCCTTCTTCAAGAGAAGTTTCATGAAGTCGAAGAAGGGTTGGAGCAGGCCTTGCGGGCCAGTGTAGTATGGGCCAACCCTCTTCTGGATTCTGGCAACAATCTTCCTCTCAAACCACTCGAAGAAAAAGGAGAGTAGAAGGAAGACCGCTATCCCAGCCATCGTTGCTCCAACTATGTAGACAACAGGATTAGTCAACGCGAGCAACCACCCCCTATCTTGAAAGGCATGTTGGGGAGCTCGACTAGAACAGGCTCCCTCATACCCACGTATACCAATACTCTGTCCTCGCAGCTGAAACATGGGTCTATCATAGTTAGTATTAAAGGTATGTCCGCGAGGGTGTAGCCCTTCAGGGACTCGGCAGCTAGGACGAGGTTGGGGAGTGTAGGCGTCCTTATCTTAACTCTATACGGGTTTCTCATACCAGCCCTACCTCTTAGATAGTAGAATAACTCACCTCTAGGGGCCTCAGTCCTACCCACCGCCTCGCCCTCCTTGGACACACCCATGAAGAAGGCTGCTGGAACCGGGTTACCCGACGGCATTTTTTCAACAACCTGCTGGATGATCCTAATAGACTCGAACACCTCTCTCGCCCTGACTTCAGCTAAAGTGAGCACGTCCCCTCTCTTCCCTGTAACCACCTCGAATGAAACCTCGCCGTAAGCCCCGTAGGGCTCGACCCTCCTGATGTCGAATGGCACACCAACCGCCCTCAACACTGGGCCCACAGAGCCTGTTGCTACTGCCAGGTCTCTGGTGTAAACCCCTATCCCTCTAGACCTCTCCGCGATGGGCTCGTATGATAGGACGGCCTCTGAAATCCTCTTGAACTCCTTCTCGAACTCGGCGATCTCCCTCGACACAGTCTTCAACTTGTCCTCTGTGACGTCGAATCTAACACCCCCTATCGTTATATATGACTTGTGGACTCTGTTGCCGGCTATCATCTCTATGAGCCTCATAACCCTCTCTCTAGCAGCCCAAACCCACATGAACATTGATTCGAAGCCAGCCCAGTAGCCTAGTAAACCTAGCCAGAGGGTGTGGCTGTGTATCCTCTCAAGCTCTGCTACAAGTGTCCTAAGGTACTCAGCCCTCCTGCTAGGCGTGATCCCTAGTAGTCTCTCAACCGCCAGTATGTATGTCCACGAGTGGTGGAAGCTACATATCCCGCAGATCCTCTCCACCAGGAAGAGTGTCTGCAGGAATGTTCTGTTCTCAGCCAGCTTCTCAATACCCCTGTGCACGTAGCCTATCCTAGGCCTAGCATCCACGATCTTCTCTCCTTCCAGCAGTATCGCGAAGTGCTCTGGCTCTTTCAGCGCTGGGTGGTATGGGCCGAACGGGAGGATTACGAGGCTTTCAACGCTGTGCCTCGACGAGCCTGTCACCGGTATAGCTGGCTGGGGCGGTCGAGTCTGGGCGATCTTGTCGAGTATCTCGTGTAGCTGGTCGAGGGTGACAGTCTTCAACAACGGCGGGGGAGCGTTAAGCGGGTAGTCGTCTGGTAGAAGAAGCCTGGACTTCGGGTACGGGTGGTTCACGAACTCAACTCCGAACATGTCTCTGACCTCCATCTCGTATATGTAGGCTCCTCTCACAAGCCCGCTGATGCTTTCAACTCTCCCGCCCTTATCGGGTAATGTGACGGCAACGTGCTTTAACCCGCCTTTCAAGTCGTCGAAGGTGTATATCAACTCTATTTGCGAGCCTGTGTGGACTCCTGTTATTGATGTTAAATGCGGGTGTGTTCCCAGGACGCTCTTCACAGCTTCGAGAAGGCCCTCCGGCGTGGTTGAAACCACGTTTCCCCCTGTAGTCCTATCTAGACTTGCCGCCCCCATGCGGCTCAACCTGCAGTCTGTTATCGTACAACCTCTTCAGGACAGAGTAGATGAGTCTCGGGCTAGGTGGGCAACCAGGTATGCAGATCGCTTTATCTATAACTTTTTCAACTCCCCCCAGCACATTGTAGCCTCCCTTGAATATGCCGCCGCTACAAGCACAAGTCCCCACGGCGAGCACGATCTTCGGTTCCGGCATCTGCTCGTAGATCATCTTCAAAGACCCTGCTGTCTGCCTCGTCACAGGGCCTGTTACCACGAGGACGTCCGCGTGCTTAGGCGATGAGGTGAGAGTGATCCCCAGCCTCTCAATATCGTACTTGGGCGTTAGGGTAGCCATGAACTCGATATCGCATCCATTGCACCCACCGGAGTTGAAGTGGAAGACCCACATACTCTTCCTTAAAACCCTCGATTTCAACCCTTCAACCATCTTACTCCCCCACCAGGTAGGCGTGGTAGGCTAGGATCACGGCTACGAGAGCCGCGGCGAATAGAAGTAGAACCCCTATAGTAGACACCTCGAAGAATAGGAATGCCACCAGGGATTCAATTGTTAGGAGAATAGAGAGGAATACGATCATGTCGCTGACATGAGACACCTGTTGCCCGTTGTATAAAACACCCGCCGTGTAAGGGTAGACGTCCCGCTCAACTTTGAACAACGGGCTTCGCGAGCTGAAAACGTAAAGCAAGACGTAGAAAACAGCGATCACGAGGATTGAGATAAGCTCGAAATGGAAGCCGCTGGTCAAGCAATACACCATTCATCAAGCTTCAATTACAACAAATACCGTAAACCGGGTTTAAAACTTCATGAGGTTAGAGAGGGGTAGTGTTGCGTGACCTGGTTTATGCTCGGGGATAAGGAAGAACTTTCAAATTGTTGAGAGTCGGGGATGATCTGGAGCTTAATGGCTGTCTACCGCGCTGGGGTGAAAATCGCCGTGTGTAGTAGGCTTTAGGGAAACTTTTTATTTTTCAAAAGAGCTCTATAATTTGAATGTGGTTGGAATGTTGTCTAAACACCCGTTAGAGTTACCTCCTGGTAGGAAGCTTACTAGAGAGGAGGTTGCGGATGCCCTGAGGCTGTCGATAATCGCTGAGTTAGATGCTGTAAGCCTCTACCTACAGCTCGCCAGGGCTATTGATGACGAGAAGATCAGGAGGGTCTTCGAGGATATTGCCAGGGAGGAGAAGACTCATGTAGGCGAGTTCCTGGCTCTACTGGAATCCATGGACCCAGAGCAGGTTGAGGAGTTGAAGAAAGGGGCAAAGGAGGTCGAGGAGTTAACTGGTGTTAAAGCTCCTGGAGGAGACGATCAGGCCAAGGCTGTGGAGGAGAAGAGTGAATTCGACATCGAAGCAATTGTTTCAGCGAGGGTTAGAGAAGCCGTATCCAACGCTAGGCTTATCTCGAGGAAGCTACCCACGGCAAGGCTGGGCAGGGGCGTGGACGCCGCACCCTTCGAGACGATTGGGGGCGGTAGAGAAGTCGCCAAGCTGGGGGAGATAGGCTTCAAGTTCAAGGTATCACAGAGGGCAGTCGACCACGCCAAGGCTACTGGGCAACCCCTCGAGATCCCCGAGGGCTTGAATGCTGCCAGTATGCTTGCCAGCGGGGAGGATAAGCTCATAGTTGAGGCACTTGTCGCTGGGAGCGGCGTGAAGAAGGCTATGGGTGACTGGGGTACACCCGGCCAGGCTGTATTAGACCTGGCGGCAGCAGTGGCGGAGCTGGCTGGGAAAGGCCTTCCAAGACCATACGTGGTCTTCCTCAACCCATCCAACTATATTAGGCTCCTGACAGTAAGCGAGAAGACAGGTGTAACAGACCTAGAGAGAGCTAGGATGATAGTCGACGACATCGTCGCATCCCCCGTTGTACCAGGGGACAAGGTGATAGTTGTCTCGGCCTCCCCGAGCGTGCTAGACGTGGTGTACGGCGGGGACTCGGAGGTAGACTACATAGGTCCAGAGGAAGGGGGCCACGCGTTCAAACTATGGTCCACGATAGCTGTCAGGGTTAGAAACCCCGATGGAATAGTGGTGTTGGAGAAGAAGGCTGGTTAATCCATTTTTTCCTCAACGCACTCTATCCTTCGAGTTCATAAACATGCTACCGCTGAAAACCCTCTCGTGCCCTCAAAGCCTCTTTACAGGAAAACCCGAAACTACTTAAACAAAAAGCCTCCAGTGGAGAATAATCTGGTGAAAGGTCTCATAGTACCCTAAACGCATCGATGATTTCAATTCTACGTTATATAAAAATGCTATAGTTATCTACATCCATGGTTTACAATTGGTTAAGATTACAATTTAGTTCACGGTATAATCCATACATGGTGTCGGCTTCGTGGAGAGACAGGTGATAAAGGTCTATAAGAAGGGGATCATAGCTTTGCCGAGGAATATAAGAGAGACGCTTAAAATAGAGGAGGGGACTCTCCTAGAGGTGTACGTGGAAGGTGGAAAGCTAGTATTGAAGCCTCTTGATCTATGGGATAGAGTCTGGAAGTGCTGTATGGGTAGCGCGGAGGAGGCTGAGAGAGAGCTAGATAGAGAGGAGGAAGAAAAATGGGAGAAAAGAGAGGGGAGGTAGTGGTCGATACATACGCTATCCTGGCAATGGCGTACGGCGAGCTGGGCGTCAACGCTGAGCGAGCAATGCTGGGGATTAAAGAGAAATAACTGGGATTATACCTGTAACCGTAGTCTACGAGCTCGTGCTATACTGGTTGAGGAGTAAACTCCCGGCTTTCAGAAACATAGAGGAGATAAAGACGTTTACATCAATGTACTTTAAAGTCGCTGATTTAAAGCTAAGCCACTACGTAGAGTCAGCTAAGATAAAAGTTGAAGAAGACGAGATACTTTAGAGAAAAAATCTAGAAGGCTAGTCGTGTTTGAACGAATTCATATATACTGGAGCCTGTAAGAAGTTCCATGACAATTCTACTCCTGAACGACAGATCCAGTGGGTTCATGTAACCTTAAGGATTTAATTGACTCATTCTGGTAAAAACGATCAAAGCAACAATACCTCAACAAGGGATTCTACTACCTAATTTATGGGCGTCTTCCTACTATGTGATTTCTACTAGTTCAAGTATGATTTTCCAGTCTTTTTCAATCCTGACGATGGGCAGGAGTACTCTAAAGCCCTGGTTTAGTGCTAATTGGATATATTTGCTGCTTCTATTCCATTCTATGCTAATCTTGCTCGAGGTAGTCTGCTTTTGACTAGTAGTGGTTTTAACGTCTATGACGTATTTCTCTCCATTATTGTCGATGCATATGAAGTCGAAAGGACTCATAGGTCGGAACTTTGCGAGATCTTTTAAAAAATCTATGTTTCCCAATTTAACGATGAAATCAAAATATTTGAGATAACGATGTAGTTCACAGTAAACCCATAGTAGTGCAAAATTCTTTAAATACTCGTCGGTGACAACGGCTTCTCTACCTCTCCTCCTTATCTTAATAACTCCTTTGTCGAGAAGCCTCTTAAAGCACTTGGCACACACATAGATAGTAGGGCATGTAGAACGTGCTAGTGCCTTTGATTCACTCTCTGCAGGCCGCCCAAGGTATATCACGCCGAAATCTGGTGACTTATGGTATTCACCGCATAATTTACACTTTCCCTTAGCTTCAAGCAATATGAATGCTGAGTCTGAGAGTTTTGGGTCTAAGAATGTTGAGTCTAAGCAAAAAGTATATGGATCCCTGATAACTATCCCCATTTCATTCATTTCATTTATGAAGACACTGAGCTCACCCCAAATCTCGTTGAATACTTCATAGGCGTTCTTCCTACGCCATAATTCTTCGAAAATGGATTCTAGTCCCCATTGACATCTCTCATTGTATTTTTCGAGTGTGCTCAAAGCTTCTACTGCGGAATAAAGAGTATGACTATAATTTAAGTTAATACACATGGCGTTATCTAACTTTATCATCTCCTTCTTCCTTACCAGTGCATAAACGAATGCTTCTCCGATGATGCCCTTTAGTTCCGTGTCTTTGCTAATATCGTATACCGCTCTCCCCACAATGCGCCAGACAGGGCGTTCAGACACCTAGTGGCACCCTGCGAGGCAACGCGTTGCCCTCTTTGTTTTATTGCTCCGGGAATACTATATTATCTTTATTTGTATTAGAGAAGGCGGACACTTCATTAATACCAGTTCACTCTCTAATATATAGAGAAGTCTACCCCCTCCTGTAGTTCTTGCGTGCATGAGCGAAGCACCGCAACGCATTCCTCTTTTCATCGGGGTCTGATATGCATACTTCTCCTTAAAGGCACGATATTCGTTCTTTAATATCTCGACTTCTTCAGCCTACTTGGAGGCCATGAGACTACATAGCTCTGATCCTTCCGGAAGGCTTCTATAAATCTGCAGTATCCTCCAGGAGTAATTCTTGAACTTATCTCCAGTATCTCTCCATATTCCTGTTCATTTTGTTTCAAGTTCATCTCCAAATCTAATAGAACCATGGTTCACGCTTCTAAATCCGATAGCCTTCTCCATGCATTATCCAGTCCAAATTTATATTATCAGGTTAGTTAAACTCGTTCATTGCCAGCTTTTGAAAACGACCATCTTTAACTATTCATCTATATTAACTGGCATCCTAGAGGGATCACTGCTTCTTAAGGGTTTAAGTGACAGATGTAGAGAAGGTTCCTATCTCCTCTTTAGCTGAGAGTACTCGTATTTTTATCCTCTTTTTTCCTACCACTTTGACATTCCCGGGCTCGTAGATGGGTTCACGTGATACTCTGCCTCGCTGTCGCTCAGCTTGTATATCTCCCTGCATGCATCCCGGCCCTTCTCGCTAGTAGGACACCTCGCTTGACGCTCGAGAGCAGGCCCGCGAAGTCCCTTAGCATAGTGTCCCTCTCCTCGAAGGGGAGTATAGTGAAGCCAACGCCCTCCAGCCTGAACCAGGCCCACGAACCAGGCCCGGATCTCCCCTTAAGCCCGCCGAGCAAGCCTCCGCCAGCCAAGGACTCTTCCCGGAATATAGGCAGGGGTTAAAAACAAGGGTCCTGGATTCGGGCAGTGTTTTAAGCCCGGAGGGGCCTAGGCGTGCATGTGGGGTATAGATGCCCAGGTATTATAGGAGGCGAGGAACCATGTTCCGGAACCCGGTTAAGAAGTATTTAACCGGGTTAGGGCTTATTTTCCTCGGGATCCTTATAGCCTTTGCATGTTCATATCTACCTCGGGGAAATAGTATGGCGTTGCTTGCTTGTTATGCTATTTCCTTGGCCGTCGGCCTCATTGGAGTAGCCATGGTAACGGGGTTTAGGCTATAGGAGTATTCAATTCCTGATGGTATGAAAAAGTAGTAAAAGTAGTTATTGATTTTAATTGTGTTTTCTTGTCGATCCTGCCCTTTGTGAACTAAGTTCCAGGTAGTGTGGTGACCGCGGGGGAGACTTTCATGGCTTTTTCTACCTCTCTGAGGAGGAAGTCTAACTCCTCTTTGAGTTCTTTGATTCTCTTGATATCCTCCCATATTTCATTCCGTATCTCATCGACTCGCATCTTTTTCCCGTTTCTTTCGAAGTCGGGGTAACGACCGCCAGATTCATAGAATGTAAGGCATGGCAAGAACTCGACTACGAAAGCTGATAGGTATACAGAAGGGGTAAAGAAATTAGAGAGGGTCTTTTCTCCTTCTTCCCCATACAACACGCGTAGGAAATACTCGATCGATTTCTTATCTTCGTTTTTCAGCTTGGCATTTTCTATAAGCGAGGATAAGAGCCCCTTGTATGGTGTTAGTTTTTCACGGGCTTCCTGGAGTTTCTCCAAGGGCTCTCGTGAGAGTCGTTCTACCTCGCTTCGGAACTGCCTGAACTTTTCTATTGTGTCTAGGCATGGGGGCTTGTTTCTCTCTCCTCCCTCCTTCTCCGTAGAGGGGTACTCAATGTAAAGCACTTTAAACTGTTTAACTACTGAACTATATAACTCATTTAAGAATATTTTCTTGAGTTCCTCTATTCTATCTTTTTCTTCCGGGTGTTCATCGCTGAAAGTGTTGAAGAATTTCTCAAAGACCTCTGATAGTCTGTTAAAGGAGTTTTTTATTGGCTCTCTATATGTTGTTAAAATATCACGATATTCTCTTAGGACTTTCACTACCGCTTCATGCGGTTTGTGCCCTATCTTTTTAGGCTCTAGTTCATCACTTATTTCAAGGATTTTTTCGATTGCCTCACGTAATTTAGGAACTGGGAGGTCAACTCCGCTATACCTCTTTACTATCTTTCTCCAGTTTTCTAATAGGGGCTTTGGGTATGCTAGAATGAATGCCTTGGCTAGCTTCTCAGCGACCTGCTGGAGGAAGTATAGTGTGCGCCTGCCCAGGTAGAATACTTCGTCGTCTGCTCCGCCGCGCCCCGCGGACTCCTCGAGCCAGGGCTTTATGTGAGCGATCAACATGTCTGCTACCTTTAGGTCGCACCTGGCCTCCTCGAGGAAGGCCCCCGCGAGCTCTAGGTGGTTGGCGTCAGCCAAGTCTCACCACGTTTAACTAATTCCGCGAATACTCTTTTAAACAAAACCCCACCCAGCCTCTACAACCATGCCACCAGCGTCCGCTATCCCCGGACTCTACATTCCAGCCCTGGCCCTCTCTCCCCACACGAGCTTCCCATGAACAAGCCCCATGTCCAGGAAAGGAGCTATCCCCAAGATCACCAGCCCCGCAACATGTATACAACCCACTCCCTAAAAAGAGGGGCTGCAAAGCCCAGGAAACCTCAAACACCAGCACAAGCTCCTAGACCACGGATGCCGGAAACCCAGGCTAACGATATAGTGAAGCCCACATGGCGTATCACGGTTGTATGGTGGTTTCCATAGGTGTGCACCGGGTGTAAACTGGTTGCGTGATGTCTAGGTCATGCGTCATTAGTATATGCTGTTCTTTAAAATGCAGTAATCCCCTAACAGCTTCTACTTCAACTCACGTATTTTAGCTCCCAGAATGTGCTCCTCGCTTACATATCCGCTGCTTGTGATTGCTTGGTTCAATGTCTCTCTTATCACATTATGGTTTAATGATTTCGATTAGTTTGTAAGGTGTGTGGTATATGCTCCATGGATTGTCCCGGTATGTAGACATAGGCGGGTCTACTATTAGGTAGACTCCTTCATCTGCTTCGAAATAAGAGATTTTTTCAACCTCTATGCCTAGGACACTAGCCCACTTCGAAATACCGTTTAAAATCTCGGTGGCGTTTCCAGTAAAATAGACTAATGCGGTGGCGTGGTCTACCTTATTGTCGCCATTGGTGTCAATTAAGCCCACAACAGCATTCAACCCCACACTCCTATAGAGAGTGGCCAGTAAGACAGCGTAGTCATCGCAGTCTCCAGCCCCTACACTGAGGGTCTCGTTTGGTGGTGCAATATACTCGTTTTCTGTGAGTGGGTCACTAATATACCTTATATTCATAGAAACCCAGTGACCAATAGCGAAGACCTTGAAGTATTCATCGTCAAAAACGTAACTGGGGTAATAAGCTCTCAGCACGACATGGACAGTCTTAGATGTAAAGTACGAATAGGTATTATCCAGTTCTAAGTAGTATATCCCTTCTTCCTTAAGTGGATGCAATGTGAAGTTAACGTATAGAGAGCTATAGCGACTCATTATGTAATTTAAGCCTTTAGATGTGATCACGAGAGCAGTACGGTAATTTGAATCTAAAAGCTTTAGGTAAATATCACACGTTCCAATACAACTACCACTAACACTTACTGAGAGCTCATATATGACATCGCTGTGAAGCAACAATTT
>Ga0080004_1211637_pt1 | contig 32692 bp, 22 predicted proteins | sample WasSprMetagenome_FD_69207 | JGI IMG/M metagenome (GOLD analysis project Ga0080004, IMG submission 69207) | Sulfidic aquatic microbial communities from Washburn Spring, Yellowstone National Park, USA - WS (SPADES assembly) (version 2) | ecosystem: Environmental > Aquatic > Thermal springs > Hot...
CAAAGAACAAACTCTGTGTAATATGCAGGGTTGTGAGATCGTGTACGCTGTGTACCTTCCCCGGTTCTCATTCAGCTTAAAAACCATCCTCCTAAGTTTCCCTAATCGCCTAAACCCTTAGTCAAACGGGGTCGCCTCTAAGTACCCTGATACTTCTTAGGCTCCGTAAGCTATCAGTGCCGTGACGCCGCTTATTTCGTCTTGTACAAAAGTTTCCCAAAGCTAGACAACCTTTAGGGTCATTTCCGATTCCAACCGCCTTCCTTAAAAATGGCTGCTCTCTGATCCGGACCGTAGATGGGAACCGGCTAACACATTTCGCGCATCCGGCTCACACAGGCCGGACCGTGTCTGGGCCTAAGACGCTGGGCTGGGTCCTCCAACTTGCAATTCGAAGAAAAGACTATTGGTCTTCGATATCGGTACCTCAGGTTGATTAGGTTGACTCCTCGACCCATTCTGAGGCTGTATACTCCTTTCCGATGTCGTCCCAACAAAGGAAATCGTAACTTGCGAGTTCCTCGTTTAAGGCCTCATACTCGGATGGTCATTGTCCTGAACACACTTCTTGATCGGCTCCGGACCGGTGAAGAACCGAACGGAACGACACCGATTAAGGGCCTTTACAGCCAATGCGGGCAAACAGTAGGTTTTCCCAACACCAGTTCCAGAGGATTTTCCGGGGTCGGCTCTGAACAAATACAGACACCCCTACCCTCATCGTTGAAGAGGTTGTACTCCTCGAGCCAGACCAGGGGGTCCCTATTATGGATTCAAACGTCGCGTTCTCGAACGCGTACTCAAGCTCGTGGGGTGGGAGTCCAGATTTCCAGATTAGCCCTGCTCTCCCTCGGTTCCGGTAGCACTGACTGACGTCGTAGACCACCGTGTGAGGGGATGGGTTCAGGCACTTCGACACTCCCTGCCCGGTTCGGCACTCCCAACACACTTTATCCGGCCAAAGACAATCGTCCTCACACTCAATCGTCTGGTACTGGACATCTTTCGAGAAATCAGCCCTTCACGCAAGTTCAATGCGAGGGTCTTTGATTTGGGGGATTCGTTCCAAGATCGATTTCACTGTGCCTTTACCTCCTACCTAAACTCCCAAACCTCAAGGAAGGTATCATCCTCATATGGTGAGTAGGTAATCAGGGATATCCGCTGTTCCAGTGCTTCTTTTATGTTGTTATAGTACTGACGAAGACCCCGCGGATTTCTGACCATCCTCCCCCAGAACGGATCATCAACGAGTTCCCTTATTACCATCTCAACTTCACCCAAAGGACGCCCATCAAGTATGATCATGCGCCTGAGTTCCTCGGCCCAGACCATCAGCCCTCTTTCATCCTGGGGGACGCCTGCGGATGGGGCGATCTCGCGGATGGTATCTCTCAACAATTCCGCGAGTTTCATTAACTGGAGTTTCATTAACTGCGGAGTCGTGGGTTTATCATTCCGGCCGAAAGAGGAGTGGGTTGGAACATCCACTGATGTGGGTGCAGTCACCTCACTCCGCTCGTTCCTGGGTCCCAACAACCGGTACTGACACGCACACCCAGGGAGGGGATCCACCCCAACGATGCCTGCGTCCCTAAGCTCCTTCAGGAGGTTGTTAACGTGAGTTCTTGAACACTTCAATTTTTCTGCAAGGTCACTTTGGGAGATCTGGACCTCACCACTCTCACCGGCCTCAGCCGCGAGGAGACAATACAGGCGAAAAGCAGCAGGACTAATCTTGGTGTCCTCAACTAATGTGCGCGGTATGAGAATATAACTCATCATCTTACATCACATCCTCAAAGTAAAAATATTACACAACTTGCCCAAATTTTAACCTCTCTTTTGTTAAGGTTTTGCAAAGACCCATCTCCATTCACCACCCAGTTTGCGAATAGATTCACAATATTGTTATTCCTCCTCAACGTTCCCTACTTCCAACTCCACCGGTATTTGCTGCAATGAGTCGATCTAAACTTTTGCGGCCCGAGGAGAATCTACCACAAAAATTCAAGGGGTTTTGAGGGTTGAGTTTTTGGGGGTTGTGGGAGAGGCCGACCGGTGTGGGGCCTAAGTGGAGTCGCGGTCCTTGGAGACAGCCTGGAGACCGGTCTGCGCGCCCAAATTTTTGAGCCCCCACCTTGAGACTAACCGGCCGAGGAAAGCGGAGGCGCGATTGGGGGTGTAAACTCGAGTTCACATCTCCCCAATTCCATAGGTGAAAACCGGGGTTTACATGACCTGACGGTAGAGCTAGAGGTGAAAAGAGGAGCTTGCAAGTGCGTCGGGAGATGGAAACCAAAGTTTACATGTGCTTCGATACCGTGAGGGGTGAAAAGCGGAGTTAACAGGGTGTGACGGAATAGATGAGATTGACCGCCAAGGAGTGAAGTGGAGTTTACAGGTGTTTCGCAAAAACCCGAGGTTGATGACGGGAACGTAAACACAGTAATAGATACAGCACTAGTTTACAGCCATGAACCTAGGATCCTAGATTCCCAGTATCTTGTTAAAACTAGTGCTGTACAAGAACTAGATACCAGGAATCTCGAATTAACACTGGTTTTTATTCAGAATCCTTCTGCTTATGCACGAATTGTGAAAAAGTTTCACGAAGTGTATCCTCTGCGCCAGGAACCTCCAAGACTCCACGGTTTCAACCAGCGAGGGGTCTGGATGGGGTCGCGAAATTTGACCGGCCAAGGAGGTATCGAAACCTCCAAAGGGGATTCAGCTTGCCCTTCCTTGGTCTCTCCGTCATCCGAGCTGAATAGTGTCGAAAATCGTCTCATAAAGCCCCCTAGAAGCCTCGTAGAGCGAGGTTTTGTTGGCGAGTTAGGGACAACGAGGGTCACGAAATTTGGCCGTAATGGCCCCTAGAATGACTTCTGCGATGGGGTGTGTTTTCCGGCGCGGCACACCACCACACAAGACTGGAATTCACCCTCATCCTCCGGACCAGAGACACTGAGATTTAGAAAGTCTTGAAATCTTCTCTTTCGTCCGCACCAACAACAAGAAAAAAGATTTATTTCTTTAGGCTTATTAGGCTTTAGATTCCAGGAATCTATTTGCTTGACTTTGTGAAAAATCTCACAATTCGTACAAAGAAAGAGAAATAGATTTATTTTTCTCTTTTCTCTAAGAACTAGTCCTAATTGGATTCCTAGTCCTATGACACATATGTTTTGCATTTGCGACGCATTAATCCGAGTTTTGTTCTTGACTTCCAAGAGTTCTGCTTCCCACCCAGGCCGGTAATTAGAATAACTGCGTTTTGCCAGAAAACGTTACACGAAAAAGGGGGATTTTAGGGGTGATTTTTTTGTTTTTCCTCGTCGAATTGAATTTTCCGAGTGCTGTGCGCGCGATTTCTTCTTGAGCTGAGGTGTTGCGCAACGGCTTGGTTCAGAGCCTTCTCGAATTGGACTAGAGTCGTACGAATTTCCGGTCCTGGACACATCTCTCCGACTCCAAAGATGTAAATTGGATTTTACAACCTCATCCCTTAGGTCGTTAACCAGAGTTTACACCCTACCATACGCTCAAAGTGAAACACCTGTTAACTGGATTTTACAGCTCCGGCTTGGGCCTGTGCTGTTGCGTCATGGATCTTAGCATCAATTCACTCCAATGAGCCCGCCATATTCTTGGAGAGCCTGAATTTTGTGCTGTTGCGTCATGGACCTCAGCATCAATTCACTGCCTGGTGTGATTGGTTGACGCGAACGTGCAGTGGGGTTGTAATGAGGTGGTTTTGTGTCTTCAACCACAATCGCGGAGCCGCCTTCGAGAGACGTGTTAAGCGACTCCTGGAACGAGAGGGGTAATTCGTTGTTCGATCCGCCGCCTCACGCGGAGTCGCGGACCTTGCAGCTGTGTCCAAGGATGAGCTCCTGTTTATCCCAAGAACTGGATCGGTTGTTTCCACTGCACCCAAGTTCGGTGCTGTGCCGGTTACGGCCTCACCCAAAGGACGCAAAATTTCCCTCGAGAAATTCGAGAAAATTGGTTAAAATTTTGCCCCTTCGTATCTACAATACTTCTTGGATGACAAACTCGCTGATAACTCCTCCAGCCCCAAGTAGAGGCGTAACAGACCATGCAGAACGAAAGGGAAGATTGGGCATAACACAAAGCCCAGACACCTGCCGGAGCCGGAGACACTGCTGTGATCCCAATCTCCCTTTCAAACCGTACATTAAGAAAGTTTTAACGCGTGTGCTGATTGGTGTTAACGTTAATGTGATTTATTTCACTGAAGAGAGTGTGGCTGATGCAGCTAGCTAGAACCGGTTATTCTGATCTTGGGCGGCGCGGGGGCCGCCTTTCCCTTCAGAGGTAGTGCGGCACTCCGATGAAAATACGCGCCCCTGTTCTACGTTTAAGACTCCGCTCCTTTAAGGAACAGAAAGCCATGATGCGTCCGAGAAACTCTCTTGGACGCTTTTGTTTTTTCAAATCTCCGTAAAATTTTTTACCAAATCCACTGATGCCAGTGAAACTTTGGGGAAGTGTGTTCGAATTGTTGTGCGCCGTAAAACTGGATTGCGATGAGACAGTAGTTGTCGATGTCAAGGACAACCTCGAGCTCGAGGTGGTCCGGTGTAGAATTTGTCTTGCTTGTAAAAACCGGCATGCCTCGGAGATGCACCAATCGTTAGGACTCCCACCACTGAAAGGGACAGGTTGGATGGGCGGAGTCTATTCGGTTCTCGTCTTTACTCCAAACTTCAAGATTGCATTCAGAATAACACGAACGAGAACTTCAAACAGTTACTCAACCGGATCCTGTCCCAGGTAGATTGACCGGAGGTCCAAATCCTTCGAGGAGCTGTTGGATGAGGTGCGCTAGTCCGTGAAAACTTGCCAAAATTTGGCATAAAGAAAGCGGTCAAGAGGCTCCCCCCAAGACATAGGAGGGTGGCGGAGCTGTATATGGAGTTGAGGTCGGTGACCGCGGTGGGGAAAGAGTTGGGTATCTCCCCAGCCGCGGCATCGAAAACATTAGGGCAAATACGTGAGATTTGGGGGAAAGCCTGAAAACTTGAAGACTCGAAGGGCCGCGAGGTGCTTTACGACATCGGAAAAGCAGAGCTTCTAATTTTGCTAAATACCCCAAACTGGGTAGCCGATAAGTCTGGACTGGAGGGGCGACGCAATAGAAGGCTGAAATACTTTGGGTAAGTTTCCGGTCCCCTCAGCGGAAGTTTTTCGGCGGTGCACCTGTCGGGTACCACGGAAAAGAAAGAGGTATGGGGCTGGCCCCGCAGAAAATATGTGCGGCTCTTTCCGATGTGTTCCAAAGTCTGAGAAGGATTCAGTACTCCAAGTGGGCCCAGAAGAACGTCAGCATGGTTGTTCTCCACGGAGTCATGGCGAAATTAGCGTGTAGATAGGGATAAGAGGTAAAGTGAAAAGTCTTGAGGAAGTTGTGCAGATACTGCGCCGGCACAAGCAAGAACTTCAACAGCTCTATGGCGTCGAGGAAATCGCCGTGTTCGGCTCCTTTGCCAGAGGAACACAAACTGCTCAAAGCGATGTCGACATACTGGTTCGCCTGTCCAAACCAATCGGCTTCCGCTTCTTTGAACTTTGGGACTACCTGGCAGAACTCCTTGGGATGAATGTCGACCTGCTCACCCCCAATGCGCTAAAGCAAAAGCCGTTCCTTTGGGAAAGCGTCATGGAGGATCTTGTCCATGTCTGAAAGAAAATGGGTCTTTCTCTTGACGGACATCCTCGAGCGCATAGATAGAGTGAATTCCTACTTGGCTGGGTTTACCTATGAAGAGTTCCTTCAAGACGGCAAAACTCAGGACGCCGTAGTCAGGAATTTGGAGGTGATTGGAGAAGCGGCTCGCTTTATACCGGAGGATATCCGTCAGAGACACCCTGAAGTCCCTTGGCCGCAAATGATTGCCCTGAGAAATCGGCTGATTCACGGCTATTTCGTGGTTGACTACGAGATCGTTTGGGATATTGTGACCAATGAACTACCGGCGCTGAGGAAGCATTTGGAAGAGATTCTGGAAGAGTCTGGGTCGTAAGGCAGTTTCCAGAAAGAGCAATCCATATCCCCAAAGTTTGTACATCTCGCAAGCACCAAAATTGTTGGGGGTGGGGAAGCAATGAAACCCCACCCCCCGAAGACCCTTACAACCCGGGCTTCTGCTCCTCCTTAAAGCCTCTCAAGCCCTATGGCACCGCGCAGTATCTTCGTCGCATCCGATACGTCTATCTTACCATTCCCGTTCAGGTCACCTACCCTAAGCTGGTACTCAGACGCACGCTCAAGCCCTATCGCTATCCGCAGTGCTATCGTAGCATCCGAGGTCGTTATCCTGTCGTCTCCGTTCATATCCCCGCGGCGGACAACCTTTACCTCCCCAGGTGTCCCATCCCCAGGCCCGTAAAGAACACTGCCAGCAGTATTACTCAAACGCTCGACCCTCAACACCAACGGGTAGCTTCCGGCCTTGAGGTCGCTCCTCAGCTTGAGCGGAATGTAAACCAACGTCCCAGGACCATCTCCCCCAGAACTCCCTGCAACCTCAACGATAGCCTTGCCAGGCTCGGAGAGACTTGCAGATACACGCCCACCAGGAGGTATGACCCCGTACTTCACTTCGCTTCCGCTTGTTACCTCTCCAATCTGGCCGAACTCGAGCACAAGCTTTGCTCCTGCCACACCCTTCACTCGTTCGCTTACCTTGACCTCAACCACCACAACATCCCCAGGCGCGGCGGTGTAGCTCCCAACAGCTATGTCTCTTGGTCCGATCTCACTCACCCTAACCTGACCATCACTGACCCACAGACCTTGAAGGGCCATCCCAGAGGGGTCGTTCAGCTCGGCTACGACAAGCTTCAATGGATACGTTCCGGGTTGAAGATCACTTCTCAGCTTTATCGGAACATAAAGCAGTGTGCCAGGACCGTCTCCGCCTCTTATCGCCACAACACCGATGATGGCCTCGCCAGGAGTAGTCAGGTTCACACCTATGAAGCCGCCAGCCGGAATTACACCGTACTTGACATCAGCTTCATTGGTGAGTTCACCAATCTCGCCGAATCTCAACAGCACCTGTGCGCCTGCAACATTCCTCACCCTCTCGCCGACCTTGATCTCAACCACCACAACATCGCCAGGCGCAGCGGTGTAGCTCCCCACGGTGATGTCCGGACTTCCGGATGTGGGAACCACAAACGTGTGGTCCGAAGACACGGCTTCCTGATGCCCTTCTGCAGAACTTCTCACTCTGTAGTGATATGTCCCCGGAGCAAGCCCCTGTAAGACCACTTTGTGAACGGTTCCCGGTTCTCTCTGCTCATACTGGCCATATTCGGTGCTTTGGCCATACTCGACTGCGGTTGAAGATGGAACATCCGTCTCCCAGGATATGGTCACCGTACTGCCAGTCACATTCACACTGGGCCCTGAGGTGATGCGAACCACAGGCTTCGACACCTCAAACGTGTAGTCCGAGGATACAACTTCCTGGTACCCTTCAGCTGAGCTTCTCACTCTGTAGTGATAAGTCCCCGGGGCAAGACCACTCAGGACCACACGGTGGATTGTCCCCGTTTCGCCCTGCTTGTATGACCCATAGGATTTGCTCAACCCATACTCAACTACGCTCGAAGATGCAACATCAGTCTCCCAGGATATGGTCGCCGTGTCGCCTTCTACTCCTGCGCTCGGCCCAGATGTGATCTGCACAGTTGGCAGAACCACGAACGTGTAATCTCCGGACACAGCATCCTGGGTAATCACTCCTAATTGTAGTGGACTGTGATATAGTAAGGGCGGAGGTGAGAGATGGCCAGCAAGCTTTCGTCCAACAATCCGCCTTGTCCCCGCTGTGGGGCAACGCATGTTATTCGCAACGGCAGTAAGGACGGGCGCCCCCGCTGGGTCTGCCGCGGCTGCCAGCGCTCCTTTGGACCCACCTTAGGGACACCAATGTATCGGCTTCACACCCCGCCAACCGAAGTAGCCCGTGCCCTCCTGGTGGTGATGCGCCGGGGCAGCCTCAGCGCTGCCGAAGAGGTGACGGGCCATAAGTACGAAACGATCGGGCGATGGCTCCGGGCGGCTGCCCAGCACGCCGAGGCGATCACAGAGGAGCTCGTCCACGATCTGCACCTGAGCGAAGTGGAGGTGGATGCGTTCTGGTCTTTTGTCAAAAAAAGCATCCTGCGGCTGGAGAGCGGACAAGCCCGCAGGGAGGGGTGGGTCCACGGTGGGGATGTTTGACCCAGGACCGACGGACACGTTTTGTCGTTGCCTGGTCCTTTGGCTCCTCGGAGGAGGAAGCCGTGCCACGGGCGGTCCGTCTTACCCGGAAAAGGACGTGGGGAAGAGCGGGAGTGTCCTGGATAAGCGATGGCCTGGAGGCCTACCGCCGAGAGATTCGGAGGGAGTATCGGGATCCGAGGCGGGAAGGGAAGCGAGGACGCCCTCCTATGGTTCCCACGCCTGGGGTTGGATTGACGCAGGCGGTCAAGAAGCGCCGGTGGGGGCGGGTTATCGGCATCAAAGTCAGGACCGTGCTTGGCAAGTCCCCGGAATGTCCTTATGTAGTTTGTGTGGAGCGGTTGAACGGGGTGTTGCGAGACAGGGTGAATGCGCTGACGCGCAAGACACACGCTTTTGCCAGGGACGCCCGAACATGGGATGCATTAGTGACAGTGTGTCTGTTTGAACATGGTTGGCTGCGGGCTCATTCGGCGTTGCGAGAGAGAGCCGAAGGGCTTCCCGGGCACCGAAAGTATCGGCAAAGGAGTCCTGCGATGGCGATAGGATTGACAAAGCATATCTGGAGTTGGGAGGAATTCCTCACATCGAGAGCTAACCACTACCTAGAGGAGTGACTACCGAAAAATCAGAAACCATATCCCTCCGGCAGGCTGCTTCTCGAGCCAGCCGCCTCCATGCCGAACACACCCAGCACTGCTAATGCCAAAACCATCGCCGCAACCCAAAAGCATTCGCACCGCATGCCAACACCCCCAAGAAACAACGTTCACCGCATGCAACGCAAGCACCACTCAAAAAGACGCTTGTTCCCCCGCCAAAAAGCTTTATAGACGGGGTGAACGCAAGCATTACCTCTTCCTCGGCAAATTGGAAAAATCAGGGGAAACAAAGAAGGGGTGGCATTGTTCAAACGCCACCCCGTTTCCCCAAGTCGATGCCGGTTAAGGCAGAGTATCCAGCCCCAGCGCAGTCCTCAGGATGAGCGTCACGTCGCTTACGGTAACTTTACCATCGGGTGCGCCCTTCGGATACACGTCTGCCGCTAATACCTGCTCTGGAGTTGGCTCCACCATCTTGACAGCGATGCGGAGGGCCACCGTGGCATCGGCAGCGGTTACCTTGCCGTCGCCGTTGATATCGCCGGGTTTGCCTCCAAGGGTGAAGGTTGCGTCAAGAGTGGTGGCCGGATCCAAACCATCCGCCCCGGAAGTCACGCGGAAGTGGTACACGGTACCGCGCTTAAGCCCCGTAAGGGTAGCCCTGTGCACCGTTCCAGGAGTGGCTTCGGCTGTGAAACCGTAAGCGGCCGTTTCTCCGTACTCCACAACGTTGGTGGTTGTTCCAGGCTCGGTTGCCCACTCGATCGTCGCGCTGTTGGGCGTTGTTTCCACCACAGCGGGCGCCTTCGAGATGAACACGCGCTCTCTGGCCAGCGACATTGCCACCTCGAACGCCGCGGCTGTTGGAATGCTCTGCCCTTTATCCTTCACAAAGCCGTTCACCCACAGCTTGCCGGGTTCGGCAGAGGTTGTGTACAGCAGATTGCTCAGATCGGTGGCGGTTGCTTCCGGCTGGGTGAGCTTTGTACCATCAGGTGCGCGCCTCTGCTTCGTGGTAAGCGTGGCCAACACCGGATCCTGCGGCACTCCGCTTGCGCCGGGACCGAATCCGTCAACAATCCGGGCTTTCACAGCGTTGCCGGAAACTCCCAAAAGCTTCAGCCTGGCCACACAGCGGGAATTCACATCGGCACCCAACAGGGACACCATCAGATACCGCGCTTCCCCTTCCTTGACGAACTCCACATTAGCGGCGCCGGCCACGTTCTTCGGCGGAATTGCGGTGCCGTCGTTCTCGATGAGCACTGGCAACCCCACGCCGGTTGTGGCTCCGCCCGGGAATGCAGTATCGTTGAACTCCAAGCCGCGGCCCGAAGCACTGGCCGGGAAGAACCAAATGCGCGCAGGGCTCACGTAATTCACGGCCCAGTAAGAGTTGCCCTGGTCATCCACCGTTACGGCGTGCACGTAGTTGGCGTTGGTATCCAGCTTTTCGGTTGCCTTATTGTCTTTGGGGAACAGAGCGCTGGACCACACCCGGGGCCAGGTGCCGCCCTCGTTGTTCCACACATCCGCGTGCTGTCCCATAGCCATGTAAACCCAGGTCACACCGCCAACGGTCCTAACGCACAAGCCCCTGTTGGAACCGCCCAAAGGCTCGCCGTTGGGGCCGGCATCGTTGGTCACCTGGAACAACAGCTTCAGGGCCTTATTCTCGGCAGATGTGTCTCCACCGTTGGGGGCACCGCCCAAAGTTCCACCCGGGGCCGCATACACCCTTGGGGTGGACGACGGACCGCCGTCTGGCTCGCCGGAAAGCACGTACAGCGCATCCGACACCGGGTCGAAGTAGATGCCCTGCACAAAGCCAAGGCCGCCGCGCCCGGTTTCATCCGGAGCTGCAGTAATCAAACCCGTATCCGTGTAGTTGGAACCTGCACCAGGGGCATTGGGATTGGCAGAGTTGGCAATCGGCTCCAGCTTGATTGCAGCAACGCCGCGCTGGCCGTTCTGGCGCCCGTCGCCAGTTGTCAGGTTACCACGCGCTATATAGAGAATGCGGCGCTTGGCATCGTAAGCGATATCGCGCTCGTTGCCAACGGTGGCGGCAAACAAGTCTGATGTTTGGTCAACAATCGCGCCGGTGTTGTCGTTGGCCACATCTATAACGTTGTAGCCCTGCAGGAACACGTAGTTAGCACCCGTTACAGCGGTTTTAAACACGACGTTGGCGCTTACAAGATCCTCGTATCCGCCGGCCTTGGCGGTTACCCGGAGGTTGTATGCGGTGTTGGCCTGCAGATTGGTCAGCATAACCCTCTGAGTATCGCGCGGTTGAGCCACAATTATCTGCTCGCCGTAAGCGGTTGTGGTTCCGTAATCCACAACAGCCGTTGCGGGAGCGCTGGTGGTCCAAGTTATCTCTGCAGTGGAGGACGTAACACTCACAACCCTTGGCGGGACCAAGAAGCTCATCACCGCCTTCGGAGTCGCGAACACGAAATCATCGGACACCGCCGGCGCACGGCCCGGCGCAGACGACGTAACGCGGAAGTGGTACTCGGTTCCTGGCTTGAGGCCTATCAGCTTAATCACGTGCTCCTTTACCAGCTTCGGATCTATGGTGGTTCCGCCGTAATCGGTGGTCGGTCCGTACTCCACTTTGGAATCCGACTCGGCATCGGTAGTCCACCGCACCTCCGCGGTGAAAGGCGTGATATTCACAGCCCTGGGTCCATCCGTAATTCGCACGAAAGGCGAGGCTGTGGTAAACGTCAAATCCCCGGTTGAAGCCGTTTGATATCCAGGCGCCGAGGAAATAACCCTGTAGTGGTAGGTCGTTCCCGGCTGAAGATTCACAAGCTTCACCACATGCTGCTTAACAGCTCCTTCCGCGGAAGCAGTCTGACCGTAACCGGGGCCCAAACCGTACTCCACCAAACTGCCCGACTCAACGTCGGTTTCCCACACCACCGTTGCGGCATCCGGCAGTATATCTGTAACACTCGGCCCCTTTGTGATAACAATCGGCGGAACGATGGTCTGGAACGTCTGGTCCTCCGTCACAAGGTCCTCCAAGCCGGGAGCGGTTGAAATCACACGGAAGTGATATGTTGTGCCTGGCCTCAGCCCCGTAATAGTGATGCTGTGCTGAGTGCCAACCTTATCCGAAGTCACCTTCTGGCCGTAAGAAGTGTCCAACCCGTACTCCACAGCCGCCGTGGCAAAGCCCTCGGTGCTCCAGGTTATGGTTGCGCTGGTAGCGGTAATATCGCTGACAACCGGAGGCGTCTTAAGCTTCACGCGCGGCCTTGTGGTGAAGCTGAAGTCGCCAGATCGGACGGTTTCGTAGCCGGGAGCTGTGGAGATCACCCGGTAGTGGTACAGCGTGTCCGGCTCCAAACCGGTCAAAACCACGCTGTGCTCGGTTACAGACTCATCAACCACCTTCTGCAGGCCGTACATACGCGTTGTGCCGTACTCAACTACGGAATTCGCCGGCGTGTCTGTGGACCACACAATCGTCGCCGTGGTTCCCGTAACCGAAACAGCCGAAGGCCCGGAAACAATGCTGAGGGCCAGCGGCGTGGTAAAAGTCCGATCCGAAGATACCACACGCGACCGATTCGGCGCGCCGGACGACACCCTGTAGTGGTATGTTGTGCCCGGCGTCAACCCAACCAACCGAACCGAGTGCTGGGTAACCAGCGTTGCCGAGCCAGTTTCGTTGCCGTAGTTGGTGTCAAGTCCGTATTCAACCTTCGAATCGGAAGCCACATCCGTGCTCCACGTGATGATAACGGATGTGGCCGTCAGCTCGCTTTCGGAGGGCGGAACCGTGATGCTAACAAACGCCTGCGCCGTCTTAAAGCTTATGCCCTCGGTCACCACGGCTTCCCTTCCCGGAGCTGTATTGGTAACGCGCACCACATACGTGGCGTTCGGCGCTAAACCCGTAATCCTAACCGAGTGGGTCTGTGTAGGCTCCGATTCTGTAATGCTTCCGCCGCCGTAGCTGACATCAAACCCCCAATCCACCTTGCCAATTGTGGGCACGTTGGTGGTCCAGGTTACAGTGGCCTCGTTTGCTGTTATATCCACAACGGTTGGAGGTTGGGTAAGCGTTATCAAACTAAGGGTTTCGAAACTCTGCCCGCTGAGCACGCCCACCGCCACTCCGGGATCTTGGCACGTTATGCGGAAGTAGTAAACGGTGCCGGGCTTAAGTTCCGTCAAACTTACAGAATGCTCGGTTGCCTTGTCCGGCAGCCCAACCGCCAGCCCGTAAGATGTCGTTTCGCCGTAATCCAACCTTGCCACGCTTTCAACGTCGGTGCTCCACGATATGGTAGCCGACGTTGTGGTTACATCCTTCACCTGAACGTTCGAAATGACGATCGGTCGGAAAAGCGTTTGGAACGTCTGGTCCTCCCAAACACCCGGCTCCTTACCTGCGTCCTGCGAGATAACGCGGAAGTGGTAAATGCGGTTCGGCAGAAGCCCACTGAGCTGAACCACATGGTTCGTAACCAGGTCACCGCTTTGCACCGACATCCCGTAAGCCGTGGTCTCTCCGTACTCCACAACAGATGTGGAAGGCTCTTCGGTCTGCCACGTGATAACCGCGTTCTCGTGGGTTACATTGCTTACCAACGGAGCTGAGAGTATCCTGACGGTGGGAGTTGTATTCGTAACCGTTATCGCGAAGCGGCGCTGTGGGTTCCCCGCCTGAGAAAGCGTGTAAGACGAAACGAGCTTCATATTGTACGAGGTAACCCCGTCGCCGTTGAAATCTTCACCATCCTCGCTGAAGGTTAGCTCTATATTCTGCGGGATGTCGGAAACATTCCAGGTTATGGTAACGTTAGGCTGCAGTTCCGTCAGCCGACTTGTGGAAAGCAAAAGCTTCCAAACCTTCGGGAAAAACGCCCTCACCGGGGCGCGCACATCCACGGAATAAGTTGCCGCGCGCCCCTCCTGCCCTTCGGCCCGAAGTATGGCAAGCGATACCTGCTTTGCAGTGGGATCGGGCAGGCTTGGCGGATACGGCACATCTTCCGGACTGCGGTATGCATCCGATGCATTCGCCGCTGTACCTATGGTTATAGTGGGCATCGGATACAGCGCCGCCGGATCAGACGCACTTACGGTGATGGGCAACTGCCAATCGGTTAAGGTTCCGGCGCAAACACCTGTCGCCGCCAGTAAAAAGCCCAACACCCCAAGAAGAAGGAGACTGCATCGATAACTCATACACCGGCCTCCATTGTTTGCTTCTGTTTTGTTTCAATCCTCACCCGTCTTTTGTGACGGGGCCGCTTTGAAAGGGTCAAACGGCAGAACAGGGCAAGCGAACGCCGCTTTAACCATAGGGCGCAGGCCCCTCTTCGAGAGACCTGCGCCCAACTGGTCACGATCCGGTTTGCCGAGCCTTAGCCGGGACTGCTGATCAGAAGCTCAGCCGCCTGGGTGGCCAACACCCAGTAACCGGTCCACGGCTCAAGGTTGGTCGCCGCGATCGCGCTCGGTACGTACACCCGCTGGGCGTTGTCGTACCGGAGGATGTTTCCATCGATAACGCCGGACGAAACGGCCTCTGCGACGGACATCGTGCGATCACCAACCTTCACCATGAGCGTGCTACCGGCAACCGGCTTCAGGAACGGCGCACCGATCAGGTTCCAGCCCGGATACAGCTTGATCGACTGAGTACCGGCCAGCGGTGTGCCGAGCACGTTGATCGTCGTCGGGTTGTAAGGTCGCGTCCAGTAACCGCGGCCAGGCTCAACCGCATTGAAGCGGGTGATCGTCGGGTAGAACTCGTACTGCTGTGTATCGGCTTCGAAGCGATACACAACCAGAGGCGAGAGCCCGAAGAACACACTGGCCGGGTTCGGATTGATCGGCTTAACCGGCAGCGACATCAGGTTGAAGCCGCTAGAGAACGTCTTGGCAACGGAGCGAGGCGTGGACACCTTCACACCCACGAAGCGGGTGGTCAGGATGCCATCCGTCGCAATCGTGAAGCTGAAGGAGCTGATCTTGCGCATGTCGTAGCTCTTCAGACCGTCGCCGTTGATGTCCTCAGGATCCAGCAGCTCAACGGAGTACAGGAACGGCACCTCGCGGCCGGGAACGTTCAGATCCCAGGTCAGCGTAATGGTAGCCGGAACCGCCGCCGTACCGAGGTCGGTGCTGATGCCGATCTTGCTCCACACCTTCTCCTGGTTCAGGGTGGGCGTCTTCATCAAGTCCTGAGTGTAGATTCCACCGGCACCCTGCCAACCAGACTCGGTATCAGCGTGATGGCTCGCCAGGTACACGAAGTTCTGCAGCGGAGGCAGTACCTCGAGGATATCCTCCTCGCCGCCGCCGAACCCGTCCGAGGCGTTGTCGCGAACACCGAGTATGTTGTTGGTGTCCACAGACGCACCCGGCAGGTTGGTGGTTACGGCCAGGTTGATATCGAACTCATGGCGGCCAACGTTGGGCGTGACCCTGCGTCTGGCTGCGGCCATTGTGTTCGTGCTCAGGTCCTTGATGCCCTCAATCTTGACCTCAACGTAATCCGGATCGGCGGTCAGGTTCTTGTCGAACGGCTCTGTAATCAGGATGGCTGTGCGGGTGTCGGCGTTGTAGCTGACGGCCAGAATCGCCCTGTCCGCAACCGTCCATCCCTTAGGAGCCATCACGTTCGGCTGACCCTGAACCGGCGCGAGAGTCGGATCGTAGTAGATGTAGCTCACTCTGCCCGGTACAGCCGCGGCGCGAACCGGAGCGGAACCGGGATCGGTGATGCCCACCGCCGGATCCAGCGGGGCCTTGTAGTTAGCGGGGTTAGCCGCGCTGGGCGGATATCCGAAGTTCGCATCGCCGTTAGCCGGGTCGGTTACGCCGATCACGGGCTCGCTGAACTCGACGAGGATGGTATCCCTGGTGGCAGTCACCGACACCACCTGAGGCGGCGTAGTCTCAGCAGGCACGCGAACCCGGAACTCCTCCGCAACCGTGTCCTGAACGTTGCCGGCCAGGTCCTTGAAGCCGGTGTTGATCTGCAGCCTGTACACGAACGGTGCACCGGAGGTAGGCCGTGCGGCAGGATCGTGCTTGAACGTTACCGTCTTGCCGTCGGCACTTATCTCCTTGCCGGTGAAGGTAATGTCACCGCTGTCGTCGCCCAAGTTCGAAATGGTCACCGAAGCGAGATCCACAGGCTCCGTGAAGGTAGCCGAGATATCCCCGTTCGGCTCCATCGCGATCTCGGGTATGGCACCGGTGTTGATCACCGTAGCGCTCGTGCCGCCGACGGTAACGTGGCGAACCAGCGGTTTCATCCGGTCCACCGTGGTGAACGTTACGGTCGCCGTGGCGGAGTTGTACTGGTAGATGTTGCCACCAGTTACCCACTGACCGCCTTCCTGCCTGATGCCCCTGGTATCGCGCGCCGTGAAGCTCACCTTGTAGTTCGCTCTGGCCTCGTAGCCGTCGGACATCAGCACACCGCCGCTCAGAGCAACAGGCAGAACAAGGGTCCGACAGCCGACAAGAGTATCCACCGTCTCGCGAGCTCCGATCGACTGAACAGCCATCGACACCTGGCGGTCCGGTCGGCCAGACTGCTCATCAGCCGTCCACGCATTGCCAACGACGGTCAGATCCGCCTGCGCGCCGGCAGAGTTCACCGGGGTCGCATTGAACGTTTCGTTCAGCGTGATGCGGATCCTCGTCCTCAGAGGCACGTTGGATGCACCGTTCAGCGGAGCCCAAACCGGATCGCCATCCCAGGTTCCGTCATCCTTCACGTTAACCTGGTACTCCACCGTCATCGACGGCGATACAGTATCGATCGGAGTGAACCGGGACTCAGGGGTGTCAACCAATGGATCGCCCTTGATGTCGCGGGCCGAGCCGATTACGAAGTTCACCACCTGAGCACCTGTCGGCTCGAAGCTGGCGTTGAACGGCGCGTTCCTGCTTGGGAACAGTTGGCTGTGGTCCAGATACGCCGTCTTGAAGTCACTGCTCCACGTCACAGACCAGCCGCCAACCACCGGCCACATTGTCGGCGTGGAGAACGTGGTGATGTCGATCGGCGCGCTGAACTCCAGCTTCAGCCTGCTGTTCAGCGGAACCACGGCGTACCTCGGATCCAGAACCTGCGTCCACACTCCGCCAACGCGCTCGGCAATCTTCGCCCACTCCCAGCGCATATTGGCAGGATCGTCGCCGGTGTAGCCCAACGTGCCGTCCAGCTTCAATCCGTTCGGATCGGTATCGGTCGCCTTAGCTGTCGGCCTCTGGTACCACAGGCTCATCAGCATCGGCTTCGGACCGGTCGTGAAGGTGAACGGCTCCAGGTTGCTGGGATCCTGATAGTTCTGATCCGCATAATCCTTCGCAGTGGTTATGGAGATCGTGTGCGACAAATCCGCGTTGACCGGGGTCTGCGTCGAAACGGTTATCACCCGGCGATCTCCGCTGAAGACAGGCGTGCCCCACACCCAGCCGGCGGCGGAATCGGTGAACGCGAAGTTCTGAATGGGCTTGCTGAACCGGAACACCAACTGTACATCCTGAGGCATTGCCGGATCCTGAGCCCAAGGCATTGACTTCGCCTTGGCCGGGTTGCTCGGGGAGGTAACCGTCACGCCCAACAGCTTTGGCGGACCCGGATCCTCGATGTCGTAGCTCCACGGGTTGGCCGCGGCGGTACCGCGAGGCCCGACGTTCTTATTCACGTCGTCCTTAACCACCAGAACCTGAACGGCCAGCACGGCACCGGGGGCATTGTAGCGCACACCGCCAACCGCATCAACATGCAGCGTTACCTGCGTTCTGTCGGCATTCCACGCCGATGCCTTGTCAAGCCTGTAGAGGCCGGTACCGACACCGAGGCTTGTCGCATCATTGGCGTTGATTACAGGCGGAGTGCTGCCGTCCGAGTACCTGAGGCTGATCTGCGGAGCATCAGCTCCATCGATGGTCACGGGCTCGGTGAACGCGATCTTGATTGTCTCGCCAACAGGCGTGCCCTCGGGCTTCAGGAGGGTGCCGTGGGCAGGATCAACACTCACAATGCCCGGCGCCTGCAGATCCCTGGTGCGGAACGTCAGCGTCTTGTTCGGCAGTGCACCGCTCGCAACCAGTTCATTGCCCGCTACGTCACGAGCCGTCAGAACCTTCAGCGTGTATACGCTGTTGTCCTCCTCCTTCAGCGGGTCGTGCAGAATGGTGGCGATGGTGTTGTTCGCATCCCAGGAGATTGACACGCCTCCAACATCCGTTCCTCCGGCATCCTTGAACTCAATCTTCAAGCTGGCCGGATCCATCGGCTCGCTGAAGACGAGTTTCAGCGGCTGCGTTCCGATGAACCGCTTGCTGTTATCCTTGTCAGCAAGGCCAACACCGTTGCCCGGATGCGTATCTATCACCACCGGAGGCGTCGTCTCGTACACGTTGAAGGTGAACTCGTAGTCAGCCGCTATCGCATTGCCGGCGAGATCCTTCACCACGTTCTTCAGAACCTTCACTTTGTGCGGCAGGCTCTGGAACGGAGCGTCGTGCTGGAGAGTTACGGTCTTGTTCTCATTGGAGAACGAAGCCGTCCAGTTGATGTTCTTCACCACCTGGTCGCCCACCAAAAGCTGGAACGCACCGCCAGCGCCGTTGATATCGGGCAGCGTGAAGGTGGCCGTATTGATCGGCTCGGAGAACGTGATGACGATAGGATCCGTGGCGCGCGCAAAGGCTCCAGCGGCCGGGACGTGGCCAACCACCGTGGGCGGAGTCGTGTCCGCGGTCGTAAAGCTGAACGGGATGCGGTTGGCATCGGTCACAGTTGGAGCAGGCACCAAGCTGTTGCCAGACAGGTCCTGTCCTGTTACAGTAACGGTGTACTTAGTCGGCCCGCCCTGGAACGCGGATCCACTCGCGTGCGACAGAGTCAGCACCGTTTGCGAAGCATCCCACGAGGCGATCATGTTGTACGTCGGCGAGATCGTTACGTTAACCGTGGTGGTGTCCATCGGCTCGCTGAAGCGGATCACGATCTGCGCATTCGTAGCAACATTCGTTGCGTTGTCGGCCGGATCGTGGCTCGTGACATACGGTGCTCTCGTATCGCGCACGAAGAACAGCCACGGGTTCTGAAGCTTGGGGCCAGGGGAAGTTACCTGCGTTGGATCAGGACCGTCACTCGTCTCGTTCTCCTTCCAGATGCGCCCTACGGTAACCTGATAGAACCGGCCCTGCTCGAACGGAACGCTGTGGGTGATGGTGATGCGGTTGCCCGATATTGTGGCAGACAAGCCCAAAGCCTGCCCGCCCTCACCGGTGGCAGGGGAAATCCGCACCCTGGGGGTAACACCACCCAGCAGGTCCTGGGTCGGATTCAGGTTACCATCGAAGGTGATCACAATCGGCGCTGTTGGATCCACATTGAGATCGTTGTGAGCGGGCGAGGTGGAGGATATCTTCACCTGCGCCATCGCCGCGCCGCTGATCACCAATCCACCAGCCAGAACCGCAAGCACCACGGCCAATGCAAACATGCGCAGCCTTGGCATTCTGGCTTTAGGTTTTAACACGTTCATACTGTGCTTCTCCTCCTTATCACAACCGGATCTGACCTTCGTCTGATCCTGTCGTTCTGCCTATTCGGCAGACTGAACATAAATTGGGAGTAAACTCACTGAAGCACTCTTCTCCGCCTCTTCCATATGTTTCGGCGGATGGAAAAGCTCTCTTCTGCAACAGTCGGCGGCACCGCTACGTGCCGCAAGGGTTTCAACGGTTCAAAACCCCCTGATACATCCCTCCTTTGCTTTACAGCGGAAACTGCCAACTGCAATGCTAATCCGTATAGGATTATAGGCATTACCCGGCTTCCGCTGTAGGTCCGGATTTCACTGCGCCCGACCAAGCTTGCGTACGTCCTGCCCCTTAAGCCAGGCGCAAGTCCCTTCCGAAACACCGGCAACATTATAGCACAGGGGCAAACTTAGTCAAGCAAAAGCGGGCTTTAAAAAAGCCCTGCCCGACCGTTTATCGGCCTATTTGTACCAACTATCAGGCCGCATCAACTACCGCAGGCTGTGGAAACCGAGTGCCCCTCTCCAAACCGCGGCTGTTGGAGAAACCCTCTGGATGAGAAGCCGAATTGTCGATCTCGCTTAAGAAAAATCCCGATGAAGCGGCGCGGGCATTTGACAAGAAACCTTGCTGCTGATAAAATGGTCGTGGAGCTTGGGGGTAACGCAAAACCGTGTCTATCACAAGCAAAATCGTCATAGCTGGTGCGTTTCAGGTGCATCGTCTGGATTGCCGCAATCTGAGCGATGGCTTCAGTTACCGGAAGCATGTCTTCATGATACTTCCTGTTCGCACGCCCGTCGCCAGGTAACCTGCGGCGGGCCTTTTTCTTTGCGCTTTCCAGCCCGTCACCTAGAACCCCCAAGTCCCAAGCGGCTGTAAAGGAGAAATGCTAAACCAATGGAAGGGGAGGTATTAGTTCTAAACAGCGATTACGAACCGCTGAACGTGTGCAATCTTCGTCGCGCCCTCGGCCTTATATACCTCGGCAAGGCCGACGTCGTGCACGAAGACGGCCGAATTATCCACACCCCGAGCGGCAGCATAATCTCTCCTTCTGTGGTTCGGCTGAGGAACTACGTAAAAAGGCCGATGCCGCAGTTGCGCCTCTCGCGGCGCAGCATCCTCGCCAGAGACGGATACACCTGCCAGTACTGCGGATACACCGGCCCTGATCTCACCGTGGACCACGTGGTGCCGAAGCGCTTGGGCGGGCGAACCACTTGGGAGAACTTGGTGTGCTCGTGCCGCAAATGCAACACCAAAAAAGGAGACAAAACTCTTCAGCAGGCCGGTATGCGCCTGCGAAGAGAGCCTAAAAAACCAAAGTACATTCCGTTCATCAGCCTGGTTAAATACCTCGATGGGAAGCGCAATGAAGCTTGGCGCCTTTATCTGCCGACGCTTAAAGAGTTCTAAACCTCTATCCGAGGCAGTTCGCGGGTTCAAAAGGCATTTCGCCGCAGTCATATCAGTTTTATGCGCCGGTCTTATCTTCTCGGGCGCCTCAACCTGCCTTTCAGACGAGCGCACGGCCGACCAAGTGGTCGCCGTGGAGAACGAAAAGCTCACCCTCGATAAAGACTGCACGGCCCGCCTCAAATACGGCGTGCTGATGGTCCCCGGCAGCGAGCGCATCGAAAAGAAGGGGAAAACCCCGGTTGCCCTCAAACGCGTGGAAAGAGATCCCCAGCCGGGGGAGTACACCATCAGCCCCATAGGGATCCTTACCTTCAATAAGAAGGATAGGCGGGCCAAACTTTACGCCTCGTATTCTTACCGCCCCAGAACGGTGGCAGTGCTCCCGGTGGATATAGGCGCGGCCCCAAACGAGGTCGGCTCCGCCGTTCGCCGCGAAGCCGAAAAGCTTCTCGAGGATCACGGTTGCCGACTGGTACCAGACGCCAAAGTGGACAGGGTGCTCCAGGAACGCAGGTTGTATCCCTCCAGCGAATTCACCGCACAGCTCCTCAAAGAGTTGGGGCAAACGCTCGGCGCGCAGGACATTGTGATACTCAACGTGGAGAGCTGGCAGTCTAAAAGTGGCGAAAGTTTGCTGGGATACCTGTGGACTGGACCCTTCGGCGGTCCCCGCAAACGCGTGAACCTTTCGCTGAGGGCACGCCTTTACAACACCGAGGAGGGCCGCCTCCTTTGGGAGGGCCGCTCGCACTCCGAAAAGCTCGGCGGGAAGCTGGGAGCCGTTCCCAAAAGCTTAATTGAAGCCGCCGTTAAAGACGCCGTTAAGGACCTTTTCGACAGCTATCTGGCGCCCTAAGCAAGCGCACAACCGCCTCCAACCCGGGGGCGCAAAAACCCGAAACAGCAGGCTCAGCCGCCCAGCGCGGATGCGGCTTCCTCCAGAGATTTCGCATCGCTAACGCTTAACGCCACTGCAGAGGGCTGAATCCGCTTCACCATGCCGCTCAAAACCTGCCCCGGCCCGAACTCCACAAACGTCCTCACCCCGCACTTCCACATTCGATTTACCGACTTCACCCACTGCACCGGCGATGTTATCTGAGCCGCCAACAGCTTTTTAATCTCTTCCGGGTCTGAGGTGGGTTCTCCGGTTACATTGGGCACAACCGGAATGGACGGGGTTCCAACCGCCGCATCCTGAAGCACCGCGCGCATCTTTTCGGCCGCCGGAGCCATAAGCGGCGAATGGAAAGCCCCGCTCACCGCAAGCGGCACCACGCGCTTTGCACCCCGCTCTCTGGCCGCCGCGCCAACACGCGCAACCGCCTCCGGCTCACCCGAAATAACCGTCTGCTCTGGGGTGTTGAAGTTGGCCGCCACCACAACCCCGCCGTCTTCGGCGCACAGGCGCTCAACCTCTTCTGCGGGCAAGCCGATGACAGCGGCCATCGTCCCGGGCGCCGCAGAAGCCGCCTCTGCCATAAACAAACCGCGCAGGCGCACAAGCCTAACGGCCTCGGTCTCCGCAAGCGCCCCGGCCGCCGCCAAAGCGCTGTATTCGCCCAGAGAATGGCCCGCTGTCAGCCTCGGGGCAACTTTGCATACCTCCCTAAAAGCCGCAAGGGCCGCCAAACTCACCGCAACGATGGCCGGCTGAGCGTTTTCCGTGCGCGTAAGCTCCTCGGCAGGGCCCTCGAAGCACAGCCGGGAAAGCGGAAACCCAAGCACCTCGTCGGCCATCTGCAGAACGCGCGCGGCCGCAGAAAACGCTCCGGCCAGCTCCTTCCCCATTCCCGGGGTTTGGCTTCCCTGGCCGGAGAAAATAAACGCCACCGCTCCACCAAGCGGCTCTGAGTGAACTGCCGTGTTTATCCCTTCCTGCAAACGCCCCTCCACTACCAATACAACGCCGCGGCACCCCAAGACAATCCGGCGCCGAAGCCAACCACAACCACCAAATCTCCAGGGCGGATTTTGCCCTCTCTCTCCGCTTCCTCAAGCGCTATGGGGATGGAAGCAGACGACGTGTTGCCGTAGCGGTCCACATTCACAACCACCTTCTCCGGCGGAAGCCCAAGCCTTGCCACTGCGGATTCGATGATGCGTATGTTGGCCTGGTGCGCCACGAACGCGTCTATATCGGTGGTTTTCAGGCCACACTTCGCCAAAACCGACTGCGTGGCCTGCACAATAATGCGCACCGCAAACTTGAAAACTTCCGAGCCGCACATCTGGATATACTGCTCTCCGGCCTGCACAGCCTCCACCGTTATGGGCTTTCGGCTTCCACCAGCCGGTATCTTCAAAAGATCGGCGCCGCCTCCGTCCGAACCCAAATCAAACGCCAAAAACCGGCTGTGCTCACCGCCGGGTTTTAAAACAGCCGCGCCTGCTCCATCACCAAACAGCACGCAAGTGCTTCGGTCTTTCCAGTTTGTTATCTTGCTGAGCACATCCACACCAACAACCAGCACGGTGTCGCATACCCCAACTCCCACCATGGAGGAGCCCACCGCCAAGGCGTATATAAATCCGGTGCACCCGGCGGAAAGGTCGAATGCGCCCGCGCGCTCAGCCCCGAGGGCGTGCTGTACAATCGATGCCGTGGCGGGAAACGGCATATCGCCCGTCACCGTTGCCACGATTATCATATCCAGCGAAGACGGCGAAACCCCGGCTTTCTCCAAAGCCCTGCGTGCGGCCGCCAAACTCAAATCGGATGCGGCTTCGTTCTCTGCCGCTATGCGGCGCTCGCGTATGCCGGTCCGCGTAACAATCCACTCGTCCGTGGTGTCCACCATCTGCTCCAAATCCGCGTTCGTAAGAACCTTCTCAGGAACATACGCGCCCAACCCGGCAACGCGAACCGGCCGAACAGAAGTGGAAAAACAGCCCTTCGAAACGAGAGAAGCCTCGTCCGAAGTCTCTATGGGCTGGGACTCCAGCCCCGCAAGCTCAGAACCTTGTTTCATAGCCTGTTTGTTTGCCTGTTTACCCCTCACCCGCATCCGATGCGGGTGCCACTTGGTAAGAACTCGCCAAACCGGATTCCTCCAAACCCTTCTTTACCGTCTCCACAAGATTGGCGGAAGCCGCGGCGCCAGCCGCGCGAATCGCATTGGCTATTGCCCTAGCGTTGGACCGCCCGTGCGCAATTATGCAAACCCCTTTCACGCCAAGCAGGGGGGCACCGCCGTGCTCAGCATAATCCGAGATGGGCTTCAGCGACCGCCAAGCAGACCTCAAACATAAAGCTCCAATCCTGGTCAGCAGGGACTTTTTCAAGCTTTCCTTCAGGTACCACATCAGCATCTCTGCAAGCCCCTCGGATGCTTTCAGCACGATATTCCCCACAAAACCATCGCACACAACCACGTCGGCCTGACCCTGATACAAACCGGTGCCCTCCACGTTTCCGCAGAAGTTCACGGAGGGGGAAGAGCGCAGCAGCGCGGCGGCCGCTTTTGTTAGGTTGTTGCCCTTCGAAGCTTCCTCACCGATGTTCAGTATGCCAACCCGGGGGTGAGAAACCTTCAGCACAGCGCGTGCATAGGCCTGCCCCATCACCGCGAATTGAAGAAGCATCTCCGCGCTGCAGTCCACCACCGCGCCGCTGTCCACAAGCACGCATTTTCCGCGCTGTGTCGGCAGTACCGCCGCAATAGCGGGGCGTTCCACACCGTCCAGCAAACCCAGATAAATCGCGGCGGATGCCATACACGCCCCGCTGTTTCCGGCGCTTACGAACGCATGGGCCCGGCCTTCCTTCACCAGATTGGCGGCCACAACTATCGAGCACTTGGGCTTGCGGCGCACCGCTGCAGCCGGGGCCTCGCCCATATCTATCACCTCCGGAGCAGGTACAATTTCCAGCTTCGAGGCCTCCGGCACCGATGCGACGCACTCCCTAAGCTTATTTTCTTCCCCTACCAGAATTATGCGGTAGCACCTGTCTCTGGCGGCAATGGCCGCTCCCTTTACCACTTCATCGGGAGCTTTGTCGCCGCCCATGGCATCAACAGCTACAACGATCTGCATGCGTCAGCCAGCTTGTGCCCGCGGACGCTCCACCTCTAGCACCTTTCGGTTCCCGTAGAAACCGCAAGACGGGCACGCATAATGAAGCAGTTTAGGTTCGTGACATCGCGGACAAGAAATGATTGAACGCACCTTCAGGCGCCAAGCGCTGTGGCGCCGCTGGTCTCTTCGCCATTTCGATATCTTACGTTTAGGTAGAGCCAATTTCTATGCTTTCCTCCTTACTTAGTGTGTTTTAAAAACAGCCTGCAAGTGCCTGCCAGGTGTTCGCTGAAAGGGTCTCCAACCCTTCGCGTGCAAACCCGAAAGCAAAGCAAAAGCGCTTACTGCGAATCCAAATCACGAAGCCTGCGGGCCAAATCGGCGAACGGAGAGAAGAGATAATCCTCGTCGGGGCAGTCGCACTTCCCCGTGTTCAGGTTTTTCCCGCAGTGCGGGCACAAACCCAGGCAGTCTTCCTTGCACAGCGGGAAAAGCGGCATTGCAAGCAGCAAGTGCTGCCGGATGTACTCATCCAAGTCAAGCTCTCCGTTTCGGAAGACCGCCAGCAAGTTCTCATCAAGCTCTTCGCCTTCTGATTGATCCGCCCCCGATACTATCTGGTGGCCGCGCAGCCGAAAATCCTCCTCTATTTGGGCGCATACAGAAACCACCATATGCTCCAGGCATCTCACGCACTCCAGCACCAGGTCGGCCTTGAACTCTCCTCTTATCATCAGCAGATTTGATGTACTGCTGAACACGAGATGCCCGGTTACAGGAGAGCGGCTCTCCACGCCCAGGTCAGCGGGGCACGGCTGATCCACCAGATACTCTATGTTGCTGAGTGGAACCCGCAGTAATTCCGTAATATCCAGTTTCATTATAACACAGCTTTCTAATACTGTCTGCTAGGTCGGTGCGAATAAGGCTGGGCTACTTAGCCCGCCCCAAAAGCTCTGCCGTTTGTTTGGCAATCATCCACTCTTCGTTGGTTGGGATGACCAGTGTAACCACCGGGGCGTCTGGGCATCCTATAGACCTCTCACCGCGCTCTTTTGCTTCATTGAGCTTCGGATCAAGCTGAACGCCCAAGAACTCCAACCCCCTGCACACATGCTCGCGCACCAAGGGCGAATTCTCTCCAATGCCGGCGGTAAAAACCAAAGCATCCAATCCGCCGAGAACCGCGGCGTACGCCCCTATGTACTTTTTCGCCCTGTAACAAAACACTTCGAACGCAAGAGCGGCTTTCTTGTCGCCGTTCAGCATAGCGGACTCTATATCCCGCATATCACTGCTGAACCCCGACAACCCCAAAAGGCCGCTCTTTTTGTTCAAAAGATCGTCCACCTCGTCGGCTGTCATGCCGTGGCGTTCCACAAGCACCGCAAAAATGGCAGGGTCTATATCGCCGCTTCTGGTGCCCATCACCAAACCCTCAAGCGGCGTCATCCCCATGCTGGTATCCAAGCACTTACCGCCTTTTACGGCGCTTATACTGCAACCGTTGCCCAAGTGGCAGGTGATAACCCTAGCCTCGCGGTCATCGCGGCCCAAACGGCGCAACCACTCCCTGGCCCTCATATCCACATATTGGTGGGAGGTGCCGTGAAAACCGTACCGGCGAATCCGCCACTCGGTGTAAAGCCGCTCCGGCAGTGCATACCGGTAAGCATGCGGCGGAAGCGTTTGGTGAAAAGCCGTATCGAAAACCGCAACCTGCGGAGGCACCGGCAGCCCCCGCCCCGCAAACAGCTCCCGGCATGCTTCTATGCCCGCCAAATTCGGCGGATTGTGAAGTGGAGCCAGCTCGGCGCATTCTCGTATCGCTTCCTCCACCTCACCATCTATCAGCGCCGGAGCAGAAAACTTCTCGCCTCCATGAACAACGCGGTGCCCAATGCCGGAAATCTCCTCCAAACTCTCTATAACACCGCCGTTCTCCTTACCCACAAGCACATCGGCCATCATGGCCACCGCCTGGCGATGGTCTTTTATCGGCCCCGGAACACGCTTTTTCTCCTGCCCCTGAACATAGTGGTCCAAAAAACCCTCTTCAGCGCCAACAACTCCAACACGCTGTGCTATTCCGGAGGCAACAACCGCATCAGAATCCATGTCGAACAAACTGTACTTAAGAGACGAACTTCCGCAGTTGATAACGAGTATCTTCATAATACCACCAAACCATACTAGGATACAGCACTTGCCTGAACAGCAGTCACAGCCGCCGCACCAATAATATCCTCAACTTTGCATCCGCGGGACAAATCATTCACGGGCCTCGCCAAACCCTGCAGAATTGGCCCAATAGCGGTTGCCCCAGCCAATCTTTCGGTAAGCTTGTAAGCGATATTACCTGCCTGAAGGTCAGGGAAAATCAGCACGTTCGCCCTTCCGGCAACAGGGCTTCCGGGCGCTTTCCGCTGACCAATCCAATCCACCAAAGCCGCATCCGCCTGAAGCTCTCCATCCACCAGCAGATCTGGGCGCCGCGAGCGAACCAGTTCGGTGGCCTGCACCACCTTATCAACCAGTGGATCGCTGGCACTGCCCTTGGTGGAAAAGGAGAGCATCGCAATCCGCGGCTGAAACTCAAGAAGAGCCATCGCAGTTTCGGCGCTGACAATGGCTATCTCTGCCAGTTCGTCCGCCGAAGGATTTATCACTAGACCGCAGTCGGCGTAAAGAAACACGCCGTTTTCTCCGTACTTGCAGTTCGGCACCTCAATAATGAAACAGCTAGACACTAACTTCACGCCGGGCTTACACTTTATCACCTGAAGCGCAGGGCGAACCGTGTCCGCCGTTGAATGCGTAGCTCCGGAAACCTCACCGTCCGCGTGGCCGGCTTTTACCATTAAAACCCCGTAGTAAAGTCTGGACCTGGCTAACTTCGCCGCTTCATCCTTGGTTAGGCCTTTCTCGCGGCGCAGTTCATACAAAAGCTCGGCGTACTCATCCGCAAACGGAGAGCAGTTCGGATCCACAATCTGAACATCGCCAAGCGAAATCCCGCGTTCTTTGGCAATAGACAGTACCTCGTCTGCGCTGCCGAGAATAGTTGCTTTGGCAATCCCCTCTTTGTGAATACGCGCAGCGGCCTCCACAACTCGAGGGTCGTTGCCTTCTGGAAAAACAATGTGTTTGTTAAGAGCTTTAGCACGTTCGATCAGTCTACTTATTACGTCCATGGCCTCATTCCTGGTGTTCTGCCGCGGCCGCTCGATCGGTGCGCTCAAGGCGCTTCCCCAGCTTTTCGCGGCCGCGGTGTATTATTTGAACAACAGTCTCAATATGGTTTTCCACACCGTGAAGCGATTCTCTGCAGAGCTGATCCCACTCTTTCTGAAGCGTTTGCGACGCAGTGCGCAACTGGGCCTCCAGCTTTTCCAACACGCCAAGCGCATACGCATCTGCATCCCGCTTCAGTTCGGCGGCATCGCGCTCGGCCTTTTCGCGAATCTCTTTGGCTTGAGTTGTGGCCAGCCTGGTAACCTCGTGCTCATCAATCATCCTAGCCGCCTGCGCCCTGGCGTCCGCAAGAATCCGCTCTGCTTCTTTTGTGGCGCGCTCAACAATCTGCGCAGCCTCGAGACGTGCATCCTCGTAAATGCGCTGGGAATCCTTCGAAAGTTTGCTAGCGCGCCAAACATCTTCCGGCAGGGATGTGCGGATTTTATTCACCAACTCGAAGAACTCCTCCAAATCCACGCCCCATGCCTTGTTCATGAAGCGCCAACTGTTCTCAACCAACGCTTCCAAATTGTCAAGGAGTTTCGGCACGTCCATCACCGGACCCTCCCCCTCTCAACTTTGCCAGCAGACGAGCCTCCACCATAGGAGGAACCAATCCGCGTATGCACCCGCCGGTGCGCGCAACCTCTTTCACCAGGCTCGAACGCAGGAAAGAATGTTCGGGACGCGTCATCAGGAATACGGTCTCCAGCTCCGGATCCAACTTGAAATTCATCAAAGCCTGCTGAAACTCGTTTTCAAAATCCGAAATAGCCCTCAAACCCTTTACTATAACCTTCGCTCCCTTCTCTCTGGCGTAGTGCACAAGAAGCCCGTCCAGCACATCCACGGTAACGTTGGGAAACTGGGCGCATGCTTCCTCCAGCATGGCTTTTCGCTCTTCAACTGAAAACAGCGGGGTTTTATCTATATTCCACGCCACCGCCACTATTACGTGATCGAAAAGCTTTGATGCACGCTCTATTATGTCCAAATGTCCGGATGTAACCGGATCAAAACTTCCAGGGCAAATAGCAATCGTCATATCAGCTTACCGTCACAAGGTCTGCTTCGGAACACTTCTGGCGCACAGCTTCCGCCAAAGCTTCGTGTTCCGGCAATAACAATTTCGGGTCCCGAAGCACCAATTCCTGTGCATCCGAGCGCGCCTGCTCCAAAATCTTTACATCTCTAACAATGTCGGCAACACGCAAATCCGGCAGTCCGCTTTGCCGGGTTCCGTAAAACTCACCAGGTCCCCGCAGGCGCAGATCTTCCTCGGCAATTCGGAAGCCGTCGGTGGTGGAAACCATAACCTCAAGCCTGGCTTGGCCTTCTGGGGTTTTAGGATCGCCCAGCAGAACACAGTACGATTGGTGGGCGCCTCGGCCCACCCGCCCTCTCAACTGATGGAGCTGTGCCAACCCAAAGCGCTCTGCACCCTCCACAACCATCACCGAGGCGTTGGGAACATCCACCCCAACCTCCACAACGGTGGTCGCCACCAGTATATGGATCTCACCCTTGCGGAAAGCATCCATGACCGCATCCTTCTCCGCAGGGCGCATCTGACCGTGCAGCAAGCCAACCCTAAACTCCGGGAATACGTGCTCCTGCAGGTAAGAAGCCAGTTCCGTTGCCGCTTGTGCCGAAAGCTTCTCGCTCTCTTCAACCAGCGGGCACACTATATACGCCTGCCGCCCCTCCCTAACCAAACGCCTCACGCCCTCGTAAACCTTCTCCCGCTCGGATGAAGGCTTCCAATAGGTGCGAACCGGACGCCTGCCTGGGGGCATTTCATCTATTATAGATACATCCAAATCGCCGTACACGGTCAGCGCAAGGGTTCTAGGAATGGGGGTTGCGGTCATCACCAGAACATCCGGGTTGCCGCCCTTTTCGCGAAGCATTGCGCGCTGAACAACACCAAACCTGTGTTGCTCGTCGATAATCACCAAACCCAGCTTTGAAAACTTAAGCTCATCCTGTATAAGCGCATGCGTTCCAACAACCACCGGTATCAAGCCATTGGCGGCGCCTTCGTACACCCGGGCCCGCTCGGAAGCCGGCAAACCGCTTACAAGCAAAGCCACATCCACCCCAAACGGCTGCAGTAAGCCGGAAAATACACGGTAGTGCTGCTCGGCCAGTATTTCTGTGGGAGCCATCACCGCCGCCTGATATCCGCAGTGCACCGCCCCAACAACCGCCGCCGCCGCAACCACAGTCTTCCCAGAGCCAACATCACCCTGCAGTAAGCGGTTCATCGCGCGCGGCGACTCCATATCCTCAACAATCTGCTGTATCACGCGTTTTTGACTGCCTGTCAGCTCGAAAGGCAGAGAGCTTATAAACTTCTGCACCGCGCTGGAGCTACCGGCAAACTGTATCCCCGGCTTTTGATCGGAGAAAAACCGCCGTTGGGCCAAAGCAACCTGAAGCACGAAGAACTCCTCGTAAGCCAGGCGGGTGCGGGCCGCTTCTTTCTCCTCCAAACTCTCGGGTTCGTGGATCGCTTTAAGCGCCTCGTGTATTCCGGGAAAGCGCCTCTTAACCAAAACCTCTTTCGGCAGGCGCTCCGGAACCAAATGCAGGCACATTTGAAGGCAGTTGTGAATCGCACGCCGCAACTGCCCTTGGAACAACCCCTCCGTAAGAGGATAAATCGGCAGGACCTTTCGAGGCACACCCCCCTTTGGAACCTCTTCCCAATCCGGGGATTTAAACTGCACGCTCCACCAATCGCCCTGAACAGGCCCGTGAATCAATATTTCACGCCCCCGCAGGTACAAAAACCGGTCCCTGAGATGCTTCTGTCCGAAGAAAATAAGGGTTGCCTCTCCGCTTCCATCCTCAACCACCACCTTGGTAAGCACCATTCCGGTGCGCGCGGTGGTGTTTTCCGCAGAAACCACCCTGGCGATAACCGTTCCCACCTCGCCGGGCTTCAAATCCGCTATGGGTTTGACTTGGCTTCTATCTTGGTAATCGCGGGGAAAGTAAAATAGGAGGTCTTCAGCCGTCTGCACACCCAACCGCGCCAGCAGACCAGCCAAATTCGGGCCCACACCCTTAACGTATTGCACGGGCATCTGCAGGGAAACCAGCGAACTTCTGCGCCCTTTGCTTTCCGCTCTTTCCACCACCTTCTCCAAAAGCCGCAACATTATAGTCCACCCGCAGGAACAGTGTCAACCGAACATGTTGTGTGTCTTGAACAAGCTTTGCAGTCTTGCCGCAATTTGCAACCGCAGCAGGCAAGGTGTTGACCCGCATAATCGCCTCGGAGTATAATGCAAGCGATATTATTTTTGGTATCCCCATAAAACGCCGCTTCTTGGGTGAGGGCGCATGTTTAGATACTACGAAGAAATCATCCGCCAGATGGAAAAAGAGCTTGAGCGGCTTGCCAACGAAACCTTCGGACAAAGAGAGCTCAGCGTGGCAACCAGCAACTTTTGGCAGCCCAGGGTTGATGTTTACGAAACCAAAGACCGAATCTGGGTGAAAATGGAAATATCTGGTGCGCGCGCTGATCAAATAAGGGTTTCTCTCTCGCCGGACCACCGCACTCTCATCGTCTCCGGAACCCGCGACGAAGAAACGGTGGAGATAGGGGACCGCCTGCGCTGTTATCAGCTCGAGATACTCTACGGGCCTTTCGAAAGAGTTATCCATCTGCCAAGCAACGTACCCATCGATGCCGACAATCTCTCGGCCACATATAAAGATGGATTTCTAATTGTTGTAATACCGAAAAAAGCACCGGAAGGCCCTCGCGTAATCCCCATCGAATAAACCTCTTGGGAATTCCAAAACAAGATTGGCGCATCCATAAAGAAAGGATGCCGCAAAGTCCGATTTTTGCGTTTGTTCCCAGAAAGCACTTCCGATTTCCCTGCCCGAAAGGAGTTTCTGCGGTTTATGCCCAATTCCACAGCGCCAAAACCTGCAAATACAGAAGAAAGCGGCACAACCCTGCCCATCCCAAACGTGTTGGGGTTACTACCGCTACGTGACGCCGTCGTGTTCCCCGGCGAAGTACGCCCCGTCCATGTGATCACCGAAAGGCTGATCAACATGGTAAGCGATACCGTCGCCAAGGGTAACCGCTTCGTTGCGGTTTCTGCCGTTGCCAACACCGCCGTAGCCGAACCCCTTTTCGAAGATGTTTACCCCGTGGGAACAGTCGGCTATATACGGGCCATGGTGAAGCTTCCGGACGGCATCCGCATGCTCGTTCAAGGAGTTCAGCGCATTCGACTGCTGGAACCCGTTCAGCAGCAGCCCTACATCACCGTCAAAATCGAGTTCATCGAAACCCCAGCCCCGCAAACGCAGCCGGAAGAGGTGGAAGCGGCAAGGCGCCTCGTCGGAAATCTGTTCGCGCGCATGGTCTCTCTTTCACCGGAGATGGACAAACACCTTGCCTCCGCTGGCGATGCCATACGCTCCCCAGATGCCCTCGCCGACTTCGTGGCCGCCAACTCTCCGCTTTCCACAGCAGACAAGCAGGACCTTCTCGAGACTTTGGACGTGAGAGAAAGGCTTACAAAGCTTCTCAAGTTCCTAACCAGAGAGGTCCAGATGCTTGAGCTTC
>Ga0080004_1120210_pt1 | contig 32670 bp, 36 predicted proteins | sample WasSprMetagenome_FD_69207 | JGI IMG/M metagenome (GOLD analysis project Ga0080004, IMG submission 69207) | Sulfidic aquatic microbial communities from Washburn Spring, Yellowstone National Park, USA - WS (SPADES assembly) (version 2) | ecosystem: Environmental > Aquatic > Thermal springs > Hot...
ATCCTCCCCCTGGTCATCCTGGCCCCCACGTGCTTCACCCTGCCGAAGTCCCCCTCCAGCCTGAGCACCTCCCCGTCCCCCCTCTCCTCGATCGTGAAGAGCTCCTCCAGCCTCTTCCTCCTCCTCCCGTACAGCACCTCCATCCTCCCCACCTCCCCCACCGGCTTCCCGCACAGGTGCTCGGGGCAGAGGACCTCCGCCTCCACCGGAACCCTGAAGGGACCCCTGGGCCTCAGGACGATCATCCCATCACCTCCCTCAGGTGGAAGAGGTACTTGCCCAGCTTCCCCCCGTAGTTCCCCGCCGAGATCCTCCTTATCCCCCTCACCGAGCATGCCCCCTCTATTCCCTCCCTCATGGCCCTCCTCACGCTCCCCTCGTCCAGGCCGTTGATCACGATCTCCAGCACGCAGTTCACCCCCTCCGGGACCCTGCTCCTCACCAGGGGCCTCAGGGTGGGGCAGTACTCCGTGTTGGTGGAGGCCTTCAGGAACCTGTACTTGGAGCCCACCTTGCTCCCGCTCCTCACCACCCCCCCGGGGAAGGGGGCCACCACCCCCTCCACCCTCCTTATCCTCTCCACCGCCCTCTCCGCCGCCTCCAGCGTGCAGTCCTCGTCCTCCCCCAGGATGAGGAAGTTCCCCCCTCCCACCGCCCTCTTTATCCCGAACTCCTCCTCCACCAGGAACTCCCCTTCCATCACCGGGATCCTCCAGAACCTCCTCCCCTCCACCCTCTTGGAGAGCTGGAAGCCGTCCCCGAAGAACCTCAGCTTGGCCCCCACCTTCACGCTCTTCTCCCCCTGCAGGCCGTTGAAGCAGGAGGTGGTGGGGCAGGTCATGACGCACTGCCCTATCCTCCTGAGCAGCTGATCCTCCAGGTCCTTCTCCGACATGGCGAAGATCAGGAGGCTGGCCCCAGGCCTCCCGTCCGGGGTCTGCTCGGGCCCCAGCCACCTCTCCACCCCCGCCTCGGCCCCGCAGGCTATCACGGAGGTGGCGAAGCCCGTGGCGGTCTGGGCGGCGTTCCTCACCCAGGCCTCGTTCTTGGCCGTCACGATCACCCTGGCCGCCCTCATGCCGAAGGCCTCGGCGAAGGTGTCCTCTATCTCCACTCCGTTCACCCGCACGGTATCACCTCGCTCCTGGGGAGGTACTCGGGCTCCACCGGGTAGTTCTCCAGGGAGACCGTGTAGTACCTCTCGAACTCCTCCCTGGCGTCCTCCGGCAGCTCACCGGGTGGGCTAACCCAGAAGGTCTTCCCCCAGTGCTCCTTCACCACCCTCCCGTCCTTCACCACGATCTCCCCGTCCTTGATCACGTACTTGGCCCTCGAGAAGGAGCCCTCTATGTCGTCCTCCCTGAACTCGTAGAGGGCCACGTCCGCATCCGCCCCCACCCCCAGGTGCCCCTTCCTCCTCAGGCCCAGGAGCCTGGCGGGGGCGGCCCTGGTGATCACGGCTATCTCGTAGAGGGAGTACTCCCTGTCCAAGGAAGGCAGGGTGGAGCGGGAGGAGGCCGCCCTGTGGACCTCGGAGAGGGTCTTCTCCCTGGCCTTCCTGCTCATCAGCCACTCGATCACCTTCGGGTACCGGTAGAAGGGGCCGGCGTTGGGGTGGTCGGTGGTGAGCACCACCTTCCAGGGATCCTCCACCAGCAGGGCCACCTCCAGCCCTATGGTCCACTGCACCGCGTTCACCAGGGACTTGGGCTTGAAGGTGTAGGGGACGATCCCCGCCCCCACCTCCATCTCCACGTCCGAGTTGTACCACTTGTTCCCCGTGAGCCTGAAGAGCTGGTGCTGCCAGGGACCGTCACCGGTCATGGTGGTGGCCTCCCCGAAGATCACCTGCCCCAGGTCGCAGGTGGCCCCCTCGGACCTGTTGATGGCCTTGGCCACCTCCGGGGCGGCGGAGGAGAGGGTGGCCCAGTCCTCCCCCCCGTAGGAGTTGAACTGGATGTGGGTGATGTGAATCCTACCTCTCTCGGCCACCACCGTCTCCACCGTGTCCACCACTATTCCGAACTTGCCCGGGGTCCCCAGCTTGTTGCAGTGGACGTGGATGGGGTGGGGGAGGCCCAGCTCCTCGTTCACCCTAGCCAGTCCCCTTATGATCTCCCTGGGCGTAACCCCGTAGTTCTCCACCTGATCGTCCAGACCCTCCACGTTCTTCCCCCACTTCCAGTTCTCCACCCCCCCCGGGTTCACCAGCTTGATGGCGTATCCCTTGGTGGCCTTCAGGAGCCAGGCCACGAAGTTCCTGAGCTTCTCCCAGTTCCCCTCTTTGAGGTACTTCATCACGAAGTGGTTGTTGCCCATCATGGTGAAGGCACCCTTGTCCACCATGGGGATGTCGTCCAGCTCCTCGTGGACGTGCCTGGCGGTGAGGGGGGGCATGGCAGCCTCCATGACCGTGGTGTAGCCCAGGACGGCGTACCTGTACCCCGTGACGTAGGTGGTGGGAACGGTGTAGCCGGTGCCGCTCCTGGTGACCTCCGTCCTGGGGACGGGATCCCTGCGGTGGTCCTCGGGCCTCATCAGCCTCCCCAGGTTCACCTTTGAACCAGCGATGTGGCTGTGGAGGTCCACCCCTCCCGGGAAGACTATGAGACCGGAGGCGTCTATCACCTCCCCCTTCGCCTCCTCCACCATCCTCCCCCCCTCGATGAAGAGGTCCATCCTCTCCCCCTTGATCCCGTTGAGGGGGTCGTAGACGGTACCGTTCTTGATGATCATCCTCCCACCCTCTCTATGATCCTCTCCAGGATCTCCCTGTCCGGCAGGTAGGGGGAGTCCACGATCCTCTTCAGCCTGAGGGGAACACCGTCCATCCGGTAGGCGGTCCCCTCGCACTCTATCCCCGCGATGGCCGAGGGGATCACCACCCTCGCCAGCTTGGAGGTGAGGCTCACCTTCGGGTCTATCACCACGGTGGGGATGGAGGCCAGGTGCCTGACGGCCGCGGCGGGGAAGTGGGCCGCGGGATCGGAGGCCAGGATGAGGGCCGCATCGCACTCCTCCCTGCTGAGGAGGTCCACCGCCGAGAACTCCCCGGGATTGTAAACGGGGTAGCCCCTGCTGAAGTTGAGGGCGAAGGGATATCCCGTTAGCCAGGTGAGCACCTCGTTGGCCCCGCTAACGTTGAAGTGCCCCCTCATGGGCATGATCAGGAACTTCGTGTGCTCGTTCAGGTCCCTCACCAGCCTCAGGGCCGCGTCTATGTTCAGGTTCTTCCCCCTGGACATGGTGAGGCCCATGCCGAAGAAGATGATCCCGAACCTGCAGCCCTTCATCCTCTCCGCCAGCCCCTTTATCACCTCCCCGGGAACCCCCGCCGCCTCCTTCACCTCATAACCCCTGACCGCCGCCCTCAGGGCGGAGAGGAGCTCGTAGTCCCTTCCCATCTGCACCTTCACGAACTGGTTCACCATCTTGGAGGTCCTGGTCTCCCTGACGTCCACGTGCACCACGAACCTCTCCTTCTTCCCCTGCCTGTACATGCCCGCGGGGGTGATGGAGTACCGGATGGGGTGGCGGATGTGGGCCTCCGCCGGGTTGCAGCCCCAGAAGACGATCAAATCGGCCCTGTTCTTCACCTCCCCCAGGGTGCACTTCACCGCCCCGCACTCCTGCGCCGCCAGCACGGTGGGGCCGTGGCAGGTGGAGGAGGTGTTGTCCAGGCTGGCCCCCGTGAGCTCGGCCAGCCTCACGGCCATCCTCTGGGCGTCTGACTCGGTGGAGCTGAGGCCGTAGATGAGGGGGAAGTCCGCCTCCCTCAGGATCCTGGCGGCCTCCTCTATGGCCTCCTCCACGCTCACCTCCCTTCCCCCCACCATGGGCCTGGCCCTGTCCTCCGCGTGGGAGAGGAACTTGGACCTGGAAACGGGACAGGCGTTCTTGGTGGAAACTATCCTCCCGTCCTCCACCTCCACCTCCAGATCGTCGCAGAGGCAGCCGCAGAAGGGGCAGACCACTCCCCTACGCAGAACCACTCCTCCCCCTCCAGCTCCTCAGGAGCTCCTCCAGGGTGGTGGGCTTGCCCCCCGGCACCGCCTCGATCTTGGCCCTCAGGCCCTTCAGAGAAGGCATGCCGGTCCCCTCCGTCAGGGCACTGGTGAGGGCGTTGGCCCAGGGCCCCATGGGGACGAAGACGCTCCCCCTTTCCGTGTTCCCCAGGGAGCACCGGAGCACCACCGAGCCGAACTCCGTGGTCAACCTGACCGCCTGCCCCTCCCCCACCCCCAGCTCCTTAGCATCCTCGGGATGGAGGAAGGCCACGGCCACCTTCTCAAAGTACTCCTGGGAGGTCTTCCCCCTCTCCATGCTCACGCCCTGATCCACCGTCCTGCCGGTGTTCAGGAGGACTTCCAAAGGGACCTTTTCCCTCCATCCCCCAAAAATTTAAATGTTTTCCCACCTCATTCCCCCCGATGTCCCGGAAGGTCAGGATAGGGGTGGTGAAGGTGGGGAACATCGGCACCTCCCCCATGATCGATCTCCTTCTGGACGAGAGGGCCGAGAGGGAGGACGTGGACTTCAGGGTGGTGGGTTCTGGGCCCAAGATGCAGGAGGAGGAGTGCAAGGAGTGCGCCCAGAAGATCCTGGAGTTCAACCCCGATCTGGTGCTCATCGTGAGCCCCAACCCCGCCCTGCCCGGACCCACCGCCGCCCGCAGAATAGTGGCGGGGGCGGGGAAGCCCGTGGTGGTGGTGGGGGACGCCCCGGGGAAGAAGGCGGTGCCCGACCTGGAGAAGGAGGGGATGGGGTACCTGCTGATCGAGGCGGACGCCATGATAGGGGCCAGGAGGGAGTTCCTGGACCCGGCGGAGATGGCCCTCTTCAACGCCAACGTGATCAAGGTCCTGGCCGCCACCGGGGCCTTCAACGTGGTGTGCGAGGAGGTGGAGAAGGCCATCCAGGGGATAAAGGGCGGCTCCCCCTACCTGCCCAGGGTGGTGGTGACCAGGCAGAAGGCGGTGGAGGCCGCGGGCTTCCAGAACCCCTACGCCCTAGCCAAGGCCATGGCCGCGTACGAGATGGCCAAGAAGGTGGCGGAGCTTTCGGTGGAGGGTTGCTTCAAGCTCAAGGAGATGAAGGAGTACGTCCCCGTGGTGGCCTCCTCCCACGAGATGATGGAGGCCGCCGCCAGGCTGGCCTCGGAGGCCAGGGAGCTGGAGAAGCCCACCGACTCCCTCCTGAGGAAGCCCCACGCCGACGACGGCAGGTTGCTCTCCAAGAGGAAGCTCATGGAGAAGCCCAGCTGAGGTCCTTGAGAGAGGTTCTGGTAAGCGCACCCTCCAGGCTCCACCTGGGCATTCTGGATCCCTCGGGGAGGGAGGGCAGGATTCACGGGGGCCTTGGGGTGGCCCTCCTTAGACCCAGGATGAGGATCAGGCTCTCCCCCTCCCGGAGGCTGGAGGCCTCGGGCCCCCTCTCCGGAAGGGCGGAGGAGAGGGCGAGGGCCTTCCTCAGGAAGGTGGGGAGGAAGGGGGCCAGGATCGAGGTCCTGGAGGGCATTCCGGAGCACGCCGGGCTGGGCTCCACCACCCAGCTCTCCCTGGCGGTGGGGGTGGGCCTGAGCAGGCTCTTCGGGATGAGGATGTCGGTGGAGGAGGTGAGCCTCCTGCTGGCGAGGGGGGAGTTCTCGGGGGTGGGCACCCACCTCTTCCGCCTGGGGGGCTTCGTGCTTGAGGGGGGAAGGAGGAGGGAGGGGGAGCTTCCACCCCTCCTCTTCCGGGCTCCCTTCCCCGAGGAGTGGAGGTTCGTGGTGGCCCTGCCCCCCTTCAGGGGGCTGGGGGAGGAGGAGGAAAGGAGGGCCTTCCGCCGGGTCTCCCCCTCACCGGGGGAGGTGGGGAGGGCCTGCAGGCTCGTGCTGATGAAGATGCTTCCGGGGCTGGTGGAGGGGGATCTTCCCTCCTTCGGCTCCGCCCTCACCGAGCTGCAGAGGGTGGTGGGGGGGTACTTCAGGGAGGTGCAGGGGGGGCTCTTCGCCAGCCCCCTCCTGGAGGAGACGGTGGAGCTCCTGCTGGAGGAGGGGGCGGAGGGGGCGGGGCAGAGCTCCTGGGGCCCGGCCGTCTACGGGGTGGTGGAGGGGGAGGGGAGGGCGAGGGTGCTGGAGGGGAAGGTCAGGAGGTTCTTGGAGAAGAGGGGAGGGGGGGAGGTCTTCACCTCCGGGGCGGACAACCGGGGGGCTAGGATCTCCGTGCGCTGACGTGCACCTTCCCCCTGGCCAGCGAGAAGAAGACCCCGGACAGGCAGAGGAGGGAGTAGAGGAGGAAGAGGGCCCTCAGGCTCTCCAGGAAGAGGGGGTAGACCGCCGGCTCCAGCCTGGTCCTGCCCAGGTGGAGGGAGAAGGCCAGGGCGGTGATCCCCATGCTGGTCACCTGCCCCACCTGCCTCATGGTGCCAAGCGTGGCGGAGGCCACCCCGTAGAACTCCCTCCCCACGGAGCTCATCACCGCGTTGGTGTTGGGGGAGGAGAAGAGGGCGAACCCCAGGCCCAGCAGGACCAGGCTCCCCACCACCCAGACCAGGGGGGTTTCCTCCCCCAGGAAGACCAGGGAGAGGAGGCCGGCGGAGGTCAGGCCCATCCCCGCCGAGGCCACCAGCTGGGGCTCCACCCTGTCCGAAAGCCTGCCCGCCCAGGGGGAGAAGAGGGTCTGGAGGAGGGGCTGGACCATGAGCAGCGTTCCCGCCTCCCCCGGAGAGAGGGAGCGGGGATGCTGCAGGTAGAGGCTCAGGAGGAAGGTCACGGCGTAGGTGGCGCTGTAGTTGATGAGGGCGGCCAGGTTGGAGAAGACGAAGACCCTGTTGCCCCTGAAGAGCCTGGGATCCAGCACCGGCTCCTCCCCCCTCCTCTCCAGGACCAGGAAGAGGGGGAGGAGGACCGCCCCGGAGAGGAGGGAAAGGACCCCCAGCCCGGAGGGGAGGGAGGAGAGACCGTAGACGAGGAGAACCAGCATGGCCCCGTAGGTCAGGGAGCCCGGGAGATCGAAGCTTCCCCCCCTTTCCCCCTCCTCCTCCAGCCTGAGGGAGAGCAGGAAGACGGGGAGGGAGAGGGAGGAGGCGAAGAGGAAGACGCTCCTCCAGCCCAGGGTCTGGGTGAGGAAGCCTCCGAGGGAGGGGCCGGTGAGGAGGCCCAGGTAGACGGCGGCGGTGTTTATCCCCAGCACCCTCCCCCTCTCCTCCCTGGGGAAGGCGGAGGTGAGGAGGGCCACGCCCGTGGAGACCACCATGGCGCTCCCCACCCCCTGAAGGATCCGGAAGAGCAGGAGGAGGGGGAAGGAGGGGGAGAGGGAGGAGAGGAGGGTGGAGAGGAGGAGGAAGAGCAGGCCCAGGACGAAGAACTTCCTCTTTCCCCTCAGGTCGGCCAGCCTTCCCAGGGGGAGGAGGAGGGCCGCGGAACTCAGGAGGAAGGAGGTGTTCACCCAGCTCAGGAGGACCGCGTCCACCCCGAAGTCCTCCTGGAGGGAGGGGAGGGCCAGGTTGACGGAGGAGCCAAGGAAGGGGGTGAGGAAGGAGGCGGCGGTGACCGTCAGCAGCAGCAGTTCCCTCCCGCGCATCCTCTCCCTTGTCGGGGAAGAAAAAAGGTCTTGCTTAGGAGCTATAGCCTGAGGTCAAAAGCCAGGCTACCGCTTTTGCCTTTCTTCTCTCAACACAAAAACCCAAAAAATGAGTGAGGGGTTAAGATTTTTTTGAAAACTAAATCTGTGGAAAGTTGAATTTCCTCCGGCGTTTCCCAAAACCGTTTGACTGATCCTTATTCGCGACCTTATCTGCCATGCCTCCTTGGAGATCGATGTAATGTCTAGGGAGAGCTGAAACCAGGACCCTTACGATCTGGATTTAAACTGACCAGGATTCAGGGCAAAGGTTAAATAGGCCGGGGTTTCAATTTCCCCGTAAACTCCGGTGAGAAGATGGAGGCCAAACCCAAGGTCTTTGGCCACCTGCTCAAGGAGGTGGTGAGGGCTAACCTCTGCGCGGGCTGCGCCGCCTGCGTGGTCTCCTGCGATCCCGGGGTGCTGGCCTTCGAGAACGAACCCAAGATCAAGGGGAAGTGCACCTCCTGCGGAACCTGCTACTCCGTCTGCCCCCAGACCCCCACGGAGAAGAACCTTCTGGAGCTCCCCGAGGGGGCCCAGACCGATCCCTCCGTGGGAAGCTTCCTGGAGGCCCTCTCCGTGCGCTCCCTGGACGAGGAGGTCCTGAAGAGGTGCCAGGATGGGGGAGCGGTCTCCACCCTCCTCCTCTCCCTGCTGGAGGAGGGCTACCTGGACGGCGCCCTCCTGATGGGGGTGGGGGAGGAGCCCTGGAGGCCCAGGGCCATGGTGGCCAGAACCAGGGAGGAGGTCCTCTCCGCGGCGGGGACCAAGTACACCAGGGGTCCCCTCTTCCTCCCCCTGAGGGAGGCCGTGGAGAAGCTCTCCCTGCAGAAGGTGGCGGTGGTGGGCGTCCCCTGCCAGGTGAGGGCGGTGAGGAAGATGCAGCGCGGGGACCTGCCCTACCCCAAGCTCGGGGAGAGGATCAGGCTGGTGGTGGGCCTCTTCTGCATGGAGTCCTTCCACCACGAGAAGCTCAGGGACTTCCTGAGGGAGAGGCTGGGGGTCAGCTTCGAGGAGGTGGCCAAGTTCGACATCAAGAAGGGGAAGTTCATCTGCAGGCTGAGGGACGGGCAGAGCAAGGAGATAGAGGTGAAGGCCCTCCACGAGTGCGTCAATCCCTCCTGCACCCTCTGCACCGACTTCACCTCCGAGCTGGCCGACCTCTCCGCGGGGGCGGTGGGCTCCCCGCTGGGGAGGTCCACCGTCCTGGTGAGGACCGCCAGGGGAAGGGAGGCCCTGGAGATCCTGAGGCGCTCGGGCAAGGCCGAGATAAAGCCCCTGGCGGAGTTCAAGCCCGGGCTGGAGGGGGTGAAGAAGGTGGCGGGGGCGAAGAGGACGGGGGCGGACAAGGAGAGGGAGAAGAGGAAGGCGGAGGGCAAGCCCCTCCCGCCCTGACCCGGCAGGCTTTTTTGTTTCCGTGGGGAAGGTTCTGCGGAGCCCATGGTGGTGGCTGAGATCTCCGTCGTCCCCCTGGGGACGGGAAGCGCCTCGGTGAGTGAGTACGTGGCCAGGGCCGTGGAGGTGCTGAGGAGGAGGGGCCTGAAGCACCAGGTGACGGCCATGTGCACCCTGGTGGAGGGGGAGCTGGAGGAGGTGCTGGAGGCGGTGGGGGAGATGCACCGGGCCGTGCTGGAGGCGGGGGCCCCCAGGGTGGTCACGACCCTGAAGGTGGACGAGCGGAGGGACAGGCCCCTCTCCCTGGAGGGAAAGGTGGAGGCCGTAAGGAGAAGGCTGGAGGAAAGGTAGGTGAGGATCGACCTGGAGTGCTTCCCCTGCCTGCTGAGGCAGGCGGTGGAGGCGGGAAGGCTGGCCACCGGGGACGAGGGGAAGAGGCTGGAGGTGGTCAGGGCTGCCCTGAGGATCCTGAGGGAGGCTCCCCCCGACAGCACCCCACCCCTCCTCTGCCTGAGGGTCCACGAGGAGGTGAAGAGGATCACGGGCAACGCGGACCCCTACCGGGAGCTGAAGAGGGCCCTCAACCGGCTGGCCAGGGAGATGTACCCCGAGCTCCGCAGGAAGGTGGAGGGCTCCTCCGACCCCCTCCTGACCGCCGTGAAGCTGGCCATAGCCGGCAACGTGATAGACGTGGGGCCGGGGATGGACTTCGACCTGAGGAGGACGGTCTCCGAGGTGCTGGCCAGGGACCTGAGCCTCAACCACCTGGAGCACCTCAGGAGGGAGCTGGGGAGGAGCAGCACGGTGGTCTACCTGGCGGACAACGCGGGAGAGGTCCTCTTCGACAGGCTCCTCATAGAGACCCTGGGGGACAAGCACGTGATCTACGTGGTGAAGAAGGATCCCCTCCTAAACGACGCCTCCAGGGAGGACGCGGAGTTCGCGGGGATGGGGGAGCTGGCGGAGGTGGTGGAGGTGGAGCTGGACCCCCAGACCGTCTACACCCCCTCCCAAGTCGCCCTGCTGAGGGAGGCGGAGCTGGTGATAAGCAAGGGGCAGGGAAACTACGAGACCCTGGAGGGGACGGGGGCCAACCTCTTCTACCTCCTCATGATAAAGTGCCCCGTGGTGGCCAGGAGGCTGGGGGGAAGGGTGGGGGATCTGGTGGTGAAGGGTGAGAGGGTTGGATGAGGTCTCCATCACCTCCGAGGAGATGGGGAGGGTGGACGAGGAATCGGAGAGGTTCGGGGTCCCACGCCTCCTCCTCATGGAGAACGCCGGGGCCTCGGTGGCCAGGTTCATCCTCAGGACCTTCGGGAGGACGGGGGTCCTGCTCTTCTGCGGCACGGGGAACAACGGAGGGGATGGCCTGGTGGCGGCCAGGCACCTCTCCTCCCACGGCTGCCCGGTGGAGGTGGTGATGGCGGGGGACCCCTCCAGGATCAGGACCCAGGAGGCCCGCCTGAACTGGGAGGTGGTGGAGAGGATGGGGAGTATCAGGAAGAGGGTGGTGCTCCGCCCCGAGCAGCTGGAGGGGATGGGAAGGGAGGGCTTCGGGGTGGTGGTGGACGCCCTTCTGGGAACGGGGGTGAAGGGGGAGCTGAGGGAGCCCTACCTCTCGGCGGTGAGGTGGATCAACCGCTCCGGTCTTCCCGTGGTGGCGGTGGACACCCCCACCGGCCTGGACCCCTCCACGGGGGAGGTGCACGGGGAGGCGGTGAGGGCCACCTTCACCCTGACCTTCCACAGGATGAAGAGGGGCCTACAGCACCGCCAGGATTACACCGGGAGGGTCCTGGTGGAGGGGATAGGGGTTCCCCCGGAGGCGGAGAGGAGGGCCCTGGGCACCCTTCCCCCTCCCCCCTCTCCGGAGCCCCCCAAGCTGGTGAGCGCCTGCCTGCTGGGGGTGAGGTGCAGGTGGGACGGCGGGGAGAAGGGGAAGGAGGGGGTGATCGGCATGGCGGGAAGGGCCTGGCTGGTGCCCGTCTGCCCGGAGGTGCTGGGGGGGCTGGGCATCCCCAGGGAGCCCATGAGGCTCACGGCCAAGGGGGAGGAGGTGCTGGAGGGAAGGGGTAGGGTGCTCACGGAGGGGGGAAGGGACGTGACGGCGGAGATGCTGAGGGGGGCGGAGGAGACCCTCAGGCTAGCCAGGGTGCTGGGGGTGAGGGAGGCCGTGCTCAAGGAGGAGAGCCCCTCCTGCGGAAGGGAGGGGGTGACGGCCGCCCTCCTGAGGAGGGGTGGCCTGACCCTGAGGTGGGAGGAGTGAGGGCCTTCGACGTGGTGGTGGTGGGGGGAAGCTCCAGCGGGCTGGCCGCCGCCCTCACCGCCGCCCGCAGGTATCCGGAGAAGAAGGTGGCCGTGGTGAGGAGGGAGGAGAGGGCCCTCGTCCCCTGCGCCCTCCCCTACCTCATCCACACCTTGGACTCCCCCCAGAAGGCCTTCGTGGCGGATGAGGTCCTCTCCAGGGCCGGGGTGGAGCTGGTGATAGCCGAGGTGAACTCCCTCCGCAGGAAGGAGGGGATCCTGGTGACCTCGCAGGGAGAGATGGGGTATGAGAGGCTCATCCTGGCCACGGGCTCCCTCCCCCTCCCTCCCCCCTTCCCGGGAGGGGAGAAGGAGAACGTGTTCGTGATGAGGAAGGAACTGGAGCACGTGGAGAGGATGAGGGCCTCCCTGAGGAGGGCGGGGGAGGTGGTGATAGTGGGAGGGGGGTTCGTGGGGGTGGAGCTGGCCGAGGAGCTGCGCAGGGCCGGGAAGGGGGTGACGGTGGTGGAGCTCCTCCCCCGCTGCCTCTCCACCGGCTTCGACGCGGAGGTCAGCGAGGAAGCGGAGAGGATCCTGAGGGAGGAGGGGGTGAAGATCCTCACGGGGAGGAGGGTGAAGGAGGTGGTGGGAGGGGAGAGGGCGGAGGGGGTGAGGCTGGAAGACGGGGGGGAGCTCCCGGCCGACGCCGTGGTGGTCTCCGTGGGGACGGCTCCCAACGTGGAGCTGGCGAGGCGGGCGGGGCTGGAGCTGGGGCCCACGGGAGCCGTGGCGGTGGACGAGCACCAGCGCACCTCCGACCCCCGCATCCTGGCCTGCGGGGACTGCGCGGAGAAGAGGTCCCTCCTCACCGGGAAGCCCGTGAGGCTCATGCTGGCCTCCGTGGGGGCCTGGGAGGGGAGGATCGCCGGCTTCAACTCCTTCCAGAACCTCAGGAGGAACCCGGGGGTGGTGGGGGCCTTCCTCACCGCCCTGGGGGGGAGCGTCTTCGGCTCGGTGGGCCTGTCGGAGGAGGCGGCGGTAAGGGAGGGCTTCAGCGTCCTCACCGGGAGGGCCTCCTCCTCCACCCGTCACCCCAGGCACCTGCCGGGGGCCTCCACCCTCCTCCTGAAGCTGGTCTGCCAGAGGGAGACGGGAAGGTTGCTGGGGGCCCAGCTGGTGGGGGGAAGGGAGGCCGCCGAGCTGATCAACCTCCTGGCCGCCTGCCTCCTCTCCGGGCTGAGGGTGACGGACCTACCCCTCCTCCAGCACGGCACCCATCCCCTCCTCACCCCCTCTCCCGTTTCACATCCCCTCCACCAGGCTGCCGAGGAGATCGTGAGGCGCATGGGTTTTTAGAGGGGAGGGGGAGTTCTACCGATGGAGCCCATCCTGGAGGTAAGGGGACTGAGGGCGGTGGTGGACGGGAGGACCGTGCTGAGGGGGGTGGACCTCACCATCCCGGAGGGTGAGGTGCACGCCCTGCTGGGTCCCAACGCCTCGGGGAAGTCCTCGCTGGCCCAGGCTCTGCTGGGCATGCCCACCTTCCAGGTGGTCTCGGGTACCATCAGGTTCAAGGGCAGGGACATCACCTCCCTTCCGCTGGAGGAGAGGGTGAGGATGGGGATGGCCCTGATGTTCCAGAACCCCCCGGCGGTGAGGGGGGTGAAGCTGGGGGACATCCTTAGGATCCTGAGCGAGAGGACGGGAAGCACCACGATAGCCAGGCTCACCTCCCAGCTGCAGGTGAGCGAGGAGCTCCTCCACCGGGACCTCAACTACGGCTTCTCGGGCGGGGAGAAGAAGAAGGCGGAGGCCCTGCAGGTGTTGGCCATGAACCCCGACCTCCTCATCCTGGACGAGCCCGACTCTGGGGTGGACGTGGAGAACCTGGAGCTGATGGGGAGGGAGCTCTCCCGCTTCCTGGAGGGGAAGTCGGCCCTGGTGATCACCCACACCAGCCACATCCTGAAGTACCTGAAGCCCAAGCAGGCCCACGTGATGATCGAGGGAAGGATCGCCTGCCACGGGGATCCCGAGAAGATCCTGGAGACCATCCTGGCCAAGGGATACGAGTGGTGCAAAAAATGCCCGTCCGCGATGACGAGCTGAGGGAGGCCCTGCGCAAGCCCTGCCCCTACGGTCCCGATCTGGACCTCTCCTCCTACCTAACGGAAGGGGGAAGCCCGGAGAGCCCCGGGCCGGAGGTCTCGGCGGTGGGGATAGCCCCGGGAGGGGAGGGGAGGGCGGGGAGCTTCTTGCAGGTGGACCACTCCGCCCTCTACGCCCAGATCCAGAAGATGTACGAGGACAGCCTGGAGATCCTGAGCTTCGAGGAGGCCGTGAGGAGGTACGACTGGCTGGAGGAGTACGTCTGGAAGGCCGTGAGCCCCACCGCGGACAAGTACACGGCCTTCACCGCCCTGAGGGGGAAGGGGGGATACTTCATCCGGGTGCTGGAGGGGAAGGAGGTGGTGCTGCCCCTCCAGGCCTGCCTCTACCTCCGGACCAGGAACCTCCTCCAGGCCGTCCACAACCTCATCCTCATGGAGAGGGACTCCTCCGCCCAGCTCCTCACGGGGTGCCTCACCCATCCCCAGACGGACAGGGGGCTGCACGTGGGAGTATCCGAGTTCTACCTGAAGAGGGGGTCCAGGCTCACCTTCACCATGGTCCACCACTGGGGGCCCAAGGTGGACGTGAGGCCCAGGACGGGGGTGGTGATGGAGGAGGGGAGCACCTTCGTGAGCAACTACGTCTGCCTGACCCCCGTGGCCTCCCTCCAGGCCTACCCCAGGGTTTGGATGAGGGGGAGGAAGGCCTCGGCCGCCCTCAACTCCATCCTCTACGGAAGGGGGACCTCCCAGCTGGACCTGGGGGGATGGATAGAGATGGAGGGATCCCAGCACAGGGCGGAAATCCTGGGAAGGACCGTCACCGCGGATGAGGCCAGGGTGGTGATGAGGGCCAGGATAAGCTGCTCCGGGAGGGACCACGTGGGGCACGTGGAGTGCAACGGTCTCATGCTCTCCCCCCAGTCGGAGATCTCGGCCGTTCCCGAGTTGGTCTCCAGGAGCTCCACTTCCAACCTCACCCACGAGGCGGCGGTGGGGAGGCTGAACGAGGAGCAGGTGCTCTACCTGATGTCCAGGGGGCTGGGGAGGAAGGAGGCGGAGGACCTCCTCATCAGGGGATTCCTGGACGTGAGGATCCTGAAGCTCCCCGAGTTCCTGCAGCAGCAGGTGGAGCGCATCGTCTCCCTGGCCATGGGAAGGGGGATGTAGATGAGGGTGAGGGTCAGGGGCGAGGGAGGAGAGAGGGAGGTGGAGATGGAGGAGGGGGCGACGGTGCAGGACCTCCTGAACAGGCTGGGATACGACAGGGAGAGCGTGCTGGTGAGGAGGGGAAGGAGGCTGGTGGTGGAGGAGGAGAGGCTCTCGGACGGGGAGGAGCTGGAGGTCCTCAGGGTGGTGACGGGGGGCTGAGGACGCCTCGCTGCACCCTCTGCGGGCGGGCGGCGGTCTACCACCAGAGGTACGCCGGGGTCTTCCTCTGCGACCGCTGCCTCCTCAGGAGCGTGGAGAGGAGGTTCAGGAGGGCGGTCTACCAGGGGGGGATGGCCCGGCCGGGGGAGAGGGTGGGGGTGGCCGTCTCGGGGGGCAAGGACAGCGTTTCCCTGCTCCACCTGATGGCGGAGCTGGGGAGGAACATGAACTTCCAGGTGGTGGCCCTCTCCGTGGACGAGGGGATAGGGGGTTACCGGGAGGAGGCCCTGAGGTGCGCGGAGGAGGCCTGCTCCTCCCTTGGAGTGGAGCACAGGGTGATCAGGTTCGGGGAGGAGTTCGGGGCCACGCTGGACGAGATGGTGAGGATGGCCGAGGAGAGGAAAACCGGCCTGGACCCCTGCACCTACTGCGGGGTGATGAGGAGGTACCTGCTGAACAAGGTGGCCAGGGAGGCGGGGGTGTGCAGGGTGGCCACGGGCCACAACCTGGACGACGAGGTCCAGGCCATCCTTCTGAACTACCTGAGGGGGGACCTCTCCAGGCTGCTGCGCCTGGGGCCCTCCTACTCCCCCAGGGAGGGCTTCGTCCCCAGGGTGAAGCCCCTGAGGGAGATCCCGGAGAGGGAGGTGGCCGCCTACGCCCTGGTGAGGGACCTGAGGGTCCACCTGGGGCAGTGCCCCTACGCCCGGGGAATTCACGCGGAGGTGAGGGACTTCCTTAACAGGGTGGAGAGCGGGCACCCCAACTGCAAGTTCGGCATCCTGAGGACCTTCGAGAGGCTGAAGGAGGGGCTGGGAGGGAGGGAGGAGATCAGGCTCAGGACCTGCGAGTCTTGCGGGGAGCCCACCCCGGGAAGGATCTGCAGGACCTGCGAGCTGCTGGCGGGGCTGGGGCTGCGCTGACCCGACAGGATAAAGGGTGGGAGGAGGGAAAGAACTGGTGTTCGCGCAGGAGAGGTGGACCTGGGAAAACTGCAGGGAGGACCTGAGGAGGCTGAGGGGGAGGATGGGGTTCGGGGAGGAGGTGAGGTTCCTGGGCCTCAGGCTCCCTGGAGGACGGGGCCATTTACGACGAGCTCAGGGGGCGCCCCTACCCCAGGGACCAGCTGCGCTGGGAGAGGATCTACTGCCTCCTGACCTTCTACTCCAGGGCCGAGCCCGTGCCCGAGACCTCCAGGCCCGCCACCCACAAGCAGCTGAAGGGAGGGGAGTACTGCCCCGACATGACGGCCGAGCGGAGCAAATCCCTCCTCCTGCAGAGGTTCGGATCTAGGGGGGAGAGGCTGGTGGAGGCGGCGAAGGTGCTGGGGGGATCGGAGGTGAAGGTGGGCTACGGGGACTACGCGGTGAGGCTCAGGCCCCTCCCCCTCATCCCCCTCACCCTCGTGCTCACGCTGGCGGACGAGGAGTTCCCCGCCTCGCTGGAGATCCTCTTCGACGAGTCCGTTTCCCACTACCTGAACGCGGAGCAGGTGGGGATGCTCGTCGGTCTCACCGCGGAGAGGCTGAAGGACGCCGACGAGCTCCTGGGCTGATCCTTCTCCGGGGGAGGCCACCTTCCGGAAGCTGAGGTGGGGGAATCGGGGCTGCACCTGTGGCTGCACCCGTTGAATCCTGAGGGCTCAAAGGAGGGTCAGGAGGAAGAGCAGGCCGAAGAGGAGGAAGAGGACCCCCGAGACCCTCCTCAGCTCCCTCCCCTCAAGAAAGGACCTCAGGCGGTTCCCCGCCGCCGTTCCCGCCCCCATGAGGAGGAGGTAGGCCAGCACCGCCCCCAGGAAGACCGGGAGGAGGGGGTAGCGGGTGGAGAGGGCGAAGACGGAGATCTGGGTCTTGTCCCCCAGCTCCATCTGGGAAACCGTGAGGAAGGAACTGAGCAGGACCGACCCCGCCCTCCTTTCCCCTCCCTCTCCCTCCCCACGATCCAGGAGGGACCAGATTCCGAAGCCGAGGAAGAGGAGGGCGCCCAGCAGGGAAACCGGTCTGGAGGGGAAGAGCTCACCGAGGGCCCCTCCCAGGAGGATGCTCGCCCCGTCCAGCAGGCAGACCGCCAGCATGGCCCCAAGAGCTCCCTGGCCCCGTAGCGTGAGGAGAGGAGGAGGGCGGCCAGCTGGGTCTTGTCCCCAAGCTCGGCCACCAGCACCGTGGCGAAGGAACTGAGGAGAGCCGGGAGCATCTATCCTCCGCCCAGCCTCCCCCTCCTCTCCTCCCCCTCCCAGATCTCCAGCTCCCCCGCCACCTCCCTGAGGAAGCGGGAGGGCTCGATCACCCCCTCCGGGGCGTGGACGCCCTTCCCCCCCACCTCCCCCCTCAGCACCCAAAGCGCCCCCAGGGCGGCGGGCAGGGCGGTGGCCCGCACGGCGGAGGGGGAGGCGAGCGAGTAGAAGCGCCTGACCTCCCTCCCCTCCCTCTTCCCCCTCACCTCCACCCTCAGCCCCACCCCCATCGCGTACTCCCCGAAGGCCTCCAGCTCCCTGGCCGCCTCCTCCATCAGCTCCGGGGGAGCGAGCTCCTCCAGCCTGAGGGTGAGCTCCACCAGAAACTCCCGCGGGGAGAGGGACTGGCCGCGCACGTTCACCTCCCTGAGCTCGGTCAGCCCCATCCTGGCGAAGGTTCCCGCCACCTCCGCCAGCAGCCTGGGCCAGATCGTGCCCTTGTTGGTCACCCTCCTCACCCCCCTCAGGTACCTTGGCAGGGTGACGGGCTCGGGGTGCCCCACGTGGCCCACCTCCATCCTGCCCAGGGGAGGAGAGAACTCCACCACCTCGGGCTCGGAGAGGGCCTTCACCCTCACCCACTCCCCTTCCCGGTAGGTGGGGACCTCCCCCGTGATGGCGTGGAAGAAGTGGTGGACGATGGCGGGACCCATGGAGGGGTCCACCGCCGTCCAGGCCCAGGCCGTGTCCACCTCCTCCGCCTCCATCCCCTCCGCCCCCAGCCTGGCCATCAGGTTGGTGAGGCCCGGGGTGGCCCCCAGACCCACGATCGCCAGCACCCCAGCCTCCCTGGCCTCCCGGTCAAGCCCCAGGCACCTCTCCGTGGCATCGTAGTCGTCGTCTATGTCCACCAGGTTCACCCCCGCCCGGAGGGCCGCCCTGAGCACCCTCTCCCCGTGCCTGTAGAAGGGCCCCAGCGTGCTCACCGCCACCTCCGCCCCCTTCAGGGCCTCCACCAGGGAGGAGGGGTCTTCGGCCTCCACCCCCCTCACCGAGACCCTGTCCCCCAGCTCACCGGCCAGTTCCCTCCCCCTCTCCACGTTCCTGTCCGCTATCACCACCTCCAGGCCGGGGGAGAGCCTCATCAGCTCCCTCACCACCCCCGAGCCTATGTGGCCCGCTCCCCCCAGAACCACTACCGCCATCTCCACCTTCCTTGGAAAGGAAGCGTATTAAGGCTCCATCCACGGGCCTTTTATCCGTCTCCTAGCTACTATGGTGAAACCCATGTGCTGGTTTGCCCACGACCTGGAACCCTTCGCCCTGAAGGCCATCTTCAGGAAAAGGGTCTCCCTCCTGGCCCTGCTGGTGGGCAGCATCTCCCCGGACTTCTTCACCAAGATCTTCATCCAGTTCCACATCCTCCCCGTCTACCAGCACCGCCATCCCCCCATCGGGATAACCCACACCCCCTTCTTCGGCCTCGTCTGTGCCCTCCTCCTCTACCTCCTCCTCCGCAGGCTGGGGAGGGAGGGGGCGGCCACGGCCTCCTGCAGCTTCCTGGTGGGCCAGTGGAGCCACGTGCTCTTCGACATGTTCGACTCCTCGGGGTGCATGGTCCTCTTCCCCCTCTCCACCTCCCTCTACTCCTTCGGGATCTGGCAGTACGGAGCCCAGCTGGGCTTCTGGGGGGACCTCTTCGTCTTCTACCACTCCCCCGCCCTCCTCCTCGAATCCCTCTGGCTCATCTACGTCTGGGGGAAGGGATGGAGGCTGGGGACCTTCGAGCGCTTCGAGAGGGAGATCCTGGGGGAGGAGGGATGGGCCAAGAGCCTCTCCGGGGCGAAGGGGAAGATCAGGAGGCTGGGGGACCTGATCTGGATCTTCTGCTTCTTCTACTTCCTGGGGGGGCTGAGGATGCCGGGATGGATCCTCTTCGTCTGGCTGGCCTACTCCCCCTCCCCCGAGGCCAGCGAGCTGGCCAGCCGAAGCTGGGCCTCCTCCCTCTTCCACCATCCCCTCGCCCTGACCCTCACGATGCTCCCGGTCTTCTCCCTGGTGTTCCTCACCCTCTGGAGGTGGGCCGGTTCAGGGTACCGGTCCCCCCTGCTTTCCGTCCCCCTCTTCCTCCTTCTCCTCCTCCTTCCCTTCCAGCCCTCAGAGCCCGTCACCGCCGTCCTCTCCAACGTCCTGGTGCTCCTCGGCTCCGTGGCCTTCCGGTGGGAGCTGAGCAGGAAGGGCTAGGCCAGGCCCATCTCCTCCTCCAGCTCCAGGATCCTCTCCAGCCTGGCCGCGGTGGAGGGGCGGGAGGGGGCGGCCCTGCATCCCCCCACCTCCCTGGAGGACTCCTCCCAGGTCCCTATCCCCCTGGCCAGCCCCTCTATCTCCACCTTATCCATCCCCACCAGCGGTCGGAGGACGGGAAGGGAGCAGACCTGATCCAGCACCCTGAGGTTGGCCAGCGTCTGGGAGGCCACCTGCCCCAGGCTCTCCCCGGTGACCAGGGCCTGGGCCCCCCTCTCCTCCGCCAGCCTCTGCCCCTCCCGGTACATCTGCCTCTTGCAGAGCAGGCAGGTGTACCTCTCCTCACCCCTCCCCTCCAGGAACTCCCTCACCCTCCTGAGGAAGCCCCCGTGCTCCCTCACCACGAGCTCCAGCCCGGGGTGGTAGCGGGAGAGGATCCCCGCCACCCTCTCCGCCCTCCTCCTGGCCTCCGGGCCCTGGAAGGAGGAGACGTCCAGGTGCAGGAGGACCGTCTCGCAACCCCTCTTCATCATGAGCCAGGAGGCCACGGGGGAGTCTATCCCCCCGGAGAAGAGGGAGACCACCCTCCCCTCCACCCCCAGGGGTATCCCCCCCGCCCCCCTCACCACCTCGGAGAAGAGGTAGCACTCTCCCCCCCTTATCTCCACGAAGAGCTCCCTCTCAGGACGGTCCAGGTCCACCCTCAGCCCAGGGAAGGTCCTGAGGAGGAGGGAGCCCAGCTCGGCGGCCTTCTGGGGGGAGGTGAAGGGGTGCTTCCCCGTCCTCCTCACCCTCACCGCGAAGGTCCCTCCCCCGTCAAAACCCTTCCTCCGGCAGAAGTCCACCACCCTCTCCTCCAGCTCCTCCAGGGAGCACCTCTCGCAGGGGGAGAAGGAGACCACCCCAAAGACCCTCCTCAGCCCCTCCTCCAGCCCCTCCCCCTCCACCCAGATCCTTCCCCTCTCCCCCCAGGCCCTCTCCACTCCCGGGAGGGCCCGGAGCTGGCGCAGGAGGGTCCCCTCCCACCTCCTCCTCACCCCCTCCGACTTGAGGGCGATCTCCCCGTACCTGAGCAGGTAGAGCATCTAGAGACATGGGACGCCCAACCTTTAACCCTCCAGCCGAAGACCGTGGCAGCCAATTTTCCCCCATCCCCCTCTTCCACCGCTCCTCCCCCTGCCCTACTTCCTTAGCCTCCCCAGGATCTCCTCCGCCAGCTCCAGCGGGAGGCGGTGGAAGTTGGAGGGGTTCACCTCCAGGAGCCTCACGTCACCCCTGCGCTTCACCTCCCCTATGAAGCCCCCCTCCGTCCTGAGGTGGACGGCGGCCAGCACGGGGAGGGGGGAGGAGAGGGCCTCCAGCACCGCCTCCCTGAAGGAGGCGCTCAGCACCTCCATGGGCCCTATCTCGTCTATCACCACCACCTGCGCCTCCCTCACCGCCCTCCTTATCCCTCCCCCTCCGAGCCTGTCCAGCACCTCCAGATCCACCCCGTACCTCCCCACCCTGGGACCTCCCCACCCCACCCTGGCCAGCATCCCCTCCTCCCCCGTTCCCAGCTCCCTTATCCTGAACCCCACCCTCACCCCTCCCTCCCTCACCTCGGGGCACACCACCCCTCCCACCCTGACCCCCCTCTCCCTCAGGAGCTCAACTGTCCTCCCTATCACCGTGCTCTTGCCGCTCCCCGGCCTGCCCGTCAGCAGGAAGTTCTTCACCTACCCAGACCCGCTGGGGAGGATAAAAGGGGGGGATGCCAGGAGGGTTGATGGCGGGGAGGGAGGTGGCGGGGCTGGATGAGGCGGGGAGGGGACCCGTGCTGGGGCCCATGGTGCTCTGCGGGGTGGTGGTGAGGGAGGAGGATCTGGAGTTCCTGAGGGAAAGCGGGGTCAGGGACTCCAAGCTCCTCACCCCCTCCAGGAGGGAGAGGCTGGTCCCCCTGATAGAGGCTAGGGCCCTCAGGTTCAGGCTCCTGGAGCTGCAGCCGCGGGAGATAGACGAGGCCCTCGGGAGGGGGGTGAACCTGAACGAGCTGGAGGCGCGCGGCTTCGCCCGCCTCCTGAACGAGCTCAGGCCCCAGGTGGCCTACGTGGATTCCCCGGACCCCAATCCCGAACTCTTCAGGAGGAGACTGCTCAGGTACCTGGAGGTGAAGCCCGAGCTGGTGGTGGAGAACTCGGCCGACAGGAAGTACAGGGTGGTGGGGGCCGCCTCCATCCTGGCCAAGGTGAGGAGGGACGAGCGCCTCAGAGAACTCAGGGAGAGATACGGGGAGCTGGGATCCGGATACAGCCATGACCCCCTCACCGTGCGCTTCCTCAGGGAGTGGGTGGAGGAGCACGGGGACCTCCCCCCCTTCGCCAGGAGGTCCTGGGAGACCTGCCGGAGGCTGCTGGAGGGTTATAAGAGGGGAGGGGGGAGGTAGGAGGATGGAGGCCCTCCTCATCATCGACATGCTCAACGACTTCGTGAGGGGGAAGTTCGGCTTTCCCGGGGCCAGGAGGATCGTGCCCACCCTCCGTACCCTTCTGGAGGGATGGCGGGAGGGGGGGAAACCCGTGGTCTATGTCTGCGACTCCCACCCCCCGGACGATCCCGAGTTCGGCCTCTGGGGTCCCCACGCGATCAAGGGGACGGAGGGGGCCAGGGTGATCCCCGAGCTGGAGCCGAAGGAGGGGGAGAGGGTGGTGGAGAAGAGGAGGTACAGCGGTTTCTTCGGGACGAACCTCCAGGAGGTGCTGGAGGGTGTGGGGGCCGAGGGAGTGGTGCTCACCGGGGTGCTGACCGAGGTCTGCGTCCTGCACACCGCCGCCGACGCCTTCTTCAGGGGGTACAGGGTAACGGTGGTAAGGGACGCCGTCTCCTCCCCCAGCCAGAAGGCCCACCACTGGGCCCTGAAGTACATGAAAAAGATTTATGGGGCCAGGGTGACCAGCTCCTTCAAGCTCCTGAGGGAGAGAAAATGAGGCTCTTCCACATCGCCACCGACGAGGAGATAAGGGGCGGGGAAACCACCGACGTCTACTTCAGGAGGACCATGCAGGTCCTCAGGGCCAAGGGGCTGGACAGGGTTAGGGTGGTGGCCGAGATCACCTCCCACTCCCTCCCCAGGGGCTGGCCCTGGGGGATCCTCTGCGGGGTGGAGGAGGCGGCCAGGCTGCTGGAGGGCAGGGAGGTGAACGTCTACTCCCTTCCCGAGGGGACGGTCTTCCGTCCGGAGGATGCGTTCGGGGTGAGGGTCCCGGTGATGGTCCTGGAGGGGCCCTACGGGGAGTTCTGCGAGCTCGAGACCCCCCTGCTGGGCCTGCTCTGCCAGGCCTCGGGGGTGGCCACCATGGCCGGAAGGCTCAGGAAGCTGGCGGGGAAGAAGCTGCTGATAGGGTTCGGGATGAGGAGGGTCCACCCCGCCCTTGCCCCCATGGTGGACCGAGCCTCCTACATAGGGGGGGTGGACGGGGTGTCCAGCCTGGCGGGGGCGAGGGCCATAGGGAGGGAGCCCATGGGAACCATGCCCCACGCCCTCATCATCGTGGTGGGGGATCAGGTGAGGGCCTGGAAGGCCTTCGATGAGGTGATCCCCCCGGAGGTTCCGCGGGTGGCCCTGGTGGACACCTACTTCGACGAGAAGACCGAGGCCATCCTGGCGGCCGAGGCGCTGAAGGACAGGCTCTGGGGGGTGAGGCTGGACACCCCCTCCTCCAGGAGGGGAAACATGGCCACCCTCATAAGGGAGGTGAGGTGGGAGCTGGACCTCAGGGGTTACTCCCACGTGAAGATCCTGGTCTCGGGGGGAATAAACGACGAGAACCTCAGGGAGCTTTGCGAGGCGGGGGCGGACGGCTTCGGGGTGGGAACCTCCCTCAGCAACGCCCCCACCATAGACTTCGCCCTGGACATCGTGGAGAAGGAGGGGAAGCCCGTGGCCAAGAGGGGAAAGCTGGGAGGGAGGAAGGAGGTCTGGAGGTGCGAGCACTGCCTGAGGGAGGTGGTCCTCCCGCTGGGGAGGGGTCCCCCCGCCTGTCCCTCCTGCGGCTCCCCCTGCTCCCCCCTCCTCCTCCCCCTGATCAGGGAGGGAAAGGTTCAGCCCCTCCCGAGCGTGGAGGAGATCAGGAAAAGGGTGCTGGAGCAGCTGGAGAAGCTCCCTCCCCTCCCCTGATAAAAACCAAATAGTCCCACGGAGAGGGTGAGGGATGGAACTGGAAACCCACGAGGCCAGGGTCCTCCTCTTCCTCAGGGAGAGGGGAAGGGCCTGGATGGAGGAGGTGGAGAAGGGGGAGGGGATGGAGCACTCCGCCGTGATGAGGGCGGTTCTGGGGCTGGCGGAGAGGGGGTACCTCTCCGTGGAGGAGGAGCGCTCCTTCCTCCTCTCCCTCACCCCCGAGGGAAGGAGGTACGCCGAGGAGGGCCTGCCGGAGAGGAGGATGCTGGAGGGCTTGGGGGAGGGGAAGAGGGTGGAGGAGCTGCTCTCCTCCGGGTCCAGGGAGGAGGCCACCATCGCCCTGGGCTGGCTGCGGAGGAAGGGACTGGTCGAGGTGAGGGGAGGGGAGGTGAGGCCCACCCCGGAGGGGAGGAGGGCCCTGTCCGGGAGGTGGCCCGAGGAGGAGCTGCTCGGGAGGCTTCTGGAGGAGGAGGTTTCCCTCCCCGGACTCACCCCCGAGGCCGAGCTCCTCAGGAGGAGGGGGCTGGTGGAGGTGAGGGAGAAGACCAGGCGCCTCCTCTCCCTGACCGAGGAGGGAAGGAGGAGGGCCGCGGAGGTGAGGATCCAGGAGGAGGTCACGGAGCTCACCCACGAGCTCCTGGTGAGCGGGAGGTGGAGGGAGGTCAGGTTCAAGAGGTACGATCCCTCCGAGGGCGTCCCACCCCTCCACCCCGGCAGGATCCACCCCCAGCAGAGGGTGATCGAGGAGGTGAGGGAGGCCCTGCTGGCCATGGGCTTCGTGGAGATCAAGAGCAGGGCGGTGGAGTCGGAGTTCTGGAACTTCGACGCCCTCTTCCAGGCGCAGGATCACCCCGCCAGGGAGATCCACAGCAACTTCACCCTCTCCCGCCCCTCCACCACCAGGCTCCCCCCCTCCCTGCTGAGGAGGGTGGCCAGGGCCCACGAGAGGGGGGTGGAGGGATCCACCGGCTGGGGGTACCGGTTCAACCCCGAGATCAGCAGGAGGGCGGTCCTCTGCTCCCAGACCACCGCCGCCACCGTCCGCTACCTGGCCTCCCACCCACGTCCCCCCCTGAAGGTCTTCTGCATCGACCGGGTTTACAGGCACGAGAGGATAGACTACAAGCATCTGGCCGAGTTCTACCAGTGCGAGGGGATAGTGATGGACGAGGGGCTGACCTTCAGGGACATGCTGGGCTACCTTAAGCTGATCCTCCACACGCTGGGCTTCCGGGAGGTGAGGTTCCGGCCCGGGTACTTCCCCTTCACCGAGCCCTCCGTGGAGGCCGAGGTCTACCACCCGGGGAGGGGGGAGTGGGTGGAGGTGCTGGGGGCGGGAATGTTCAGGCCCGAGCTCCTCAGGCCCCTGGGGGTGAGGCACCCCGTGCTGGCCTGGGGGATAGGGCTCTCCAGGATCGTGATGATGAGGCTGGGGCTGGAGGACATAAGGGATCTCTTCTGCAACGATCTGGAGGCCCTCCAGGGCTGGGGCCTCAGGGGGAGATAGATGCCGACCCTCTCCGTGAGCTACGAGGACTTCTGCTCCCTGCTGGGGGAGAGGAGGGGGAAGGAGGAGCTCTGCCGGAAGCTGGCCCTGATGGGGGTGGAGGCGGAGGTTTCGGGTGAGGAGCTGAGGATGGAGATCCTGCACAACCGCCCCGACCTCCTCAGCCCGGAGGGGGTGGCCAGGGCCCTCCGGGGCTTCCTGGGGAAGGGGGGAGGCCTCCCCACCTACTCCCTCTCCCCCTCCGGGATCACAGTCAGGGTGGATCCGAGCGTGAGGGGGGTTAGGCCCTTCATAGCCGCCGGGGTGGTGAGGGGGGTGAGGCTGAGCGGGGAGGTGGTGGCTTCCCTCATGCAGACCCAGGAGAAGCTCCACGAGTTCCTGGGAAGGCGGAGGAAGGGGTCGATCGGGGTCTACGACCTGGACACGGTGGAGCCCCCCTTCACCTACACCACGGTGGAGCCCGAGGGTATCTCCTTCGTTCCCCTGGACTTCGGGGAGAGCCTCACCCCCGCCCAGATCCTGAGGCTCCACCCCAAGGGCAGGGAGTACGGCTGGATCCTGGAGGGCAAGAGGAGGTACCCCCTGCTGGTGGACCGCCGGGGAAGGGTGCTCTCCCTCCCCCCCATCATCAACAGCGAGGAGACCAGGGTGACGGAGAAAACCACCAGCCTCTTCATAGACGTGACGGGGGAGAGGGAGAGGGAGGTACAGCTGGGGCTGGTGCTCATGATGACCTCCCTGGCGGAGAGGGGCTTCAGCCTCCAGAGCGTGAGGATCAGGTACCCGAACCGCTCGGTGGAGACTCCCTCCCTGAGGCCCAGGAGGCTGGAGCTGGGGGAGGAGGAGGTGAGGGAGGTGCTGGGCCTGGAGCTGGGGGCGAGGAGGATAGCCTCCCTCCTCAGGAGGATGGGCTACGGGGTGGAGGTTAGGGGGAAGAGGCTCAGGGTGCTGGCCCCGCCCTTCAGGGCGGACCTGCTCCACCCGGTGGACCTGGTGGAGGATGTGGCCATAGCCTACGGGTACGACAGGATACCCCCCAGGGTGAAGGGGGTGAACACGGTGGGGAGGAAGGCGTGGGTGGAGGAGCTCTCCGACAGGGTGCGCCTGGTCATGGTGGGGCTGGGCTTCACGGAGGTGATGACCTACACCCTCACCAACCCAGGGATCAACTTCGAGATGATGAGAACGAAGGGGGAGGCGGTGGAGATAGCCAATCCCGTTTCCCAGGAGCTCACCATCCTCAGGACCTGGCTCCTCCCCTCCCTCCTCCAGGTGCTGCGCTCCAACAAGAAGCACCCCCTCCCCCAGAGGATCTTCGAGGTGGGGAACGTGGTGCTCCTGGACGAGGGATCGGAGACGGGGGCCGTGGAGAGGAGGAGGCTGGGGGCCTGCGTGGCGGGGAGGCCGGCGGGGTGGAGCCACGTGAAGGCGGTGGTGGAGGCCGTGCTCAGGGAGTTCGGGATCCGGCCGGAGGTGAGGGCCGTGGAGCACCCCAGCTTCCTGGAGGGTAGGGTGGCCGAGTTCCTCTGGAGGGGCAGGAGGCTGGGGATGGCGGGGGAGGTGCACCCGGAGGTGCTGCTCCACTTCGAGCTCGAGCATCCCGTGGCCTCCCTGGAGCTGGAGGTGGAGGCCCTGGGCGGGGAAGAATTAAAAGAGGGGAAGGGAGAAGGTTAAACGGCCATGAGGGATTTTTCCGCGGTCGAAAGGGCTGGCGGGACACGTGAACGCCGGTGCATCGCCGCGGGCACACCCGAGCCGCTGCCGGGACAGCCGTACCATTTGGGTCCTCCCGCGAGTTGAGGGCGGGAACACCCTGCGATGAGCGGGCAGCCAACCCTGGTACGCCACACCGGCAGGCCCCGTCTTCCCACCACGAGGGTTAGCGGGTGGAGAGCGCCGCAGGCGTACGAGGAAACCCGTGGTTAGTGTGTTGGGGGGCGGGGCACTTATCCCGCGCAGAACCAAGACGAAAGGGAGACCGACAGGCGGGAGAGGACCTCGTTCTCCAGCGTGTTCTCCACCTGCTGCCTCACGGTGGAGGAGAGGGAGGAGGAGGAGAGGTAGATCACGCTCACCACCCCCGCCACGGTGATCAGCACCGCGCTGAGGATGAGGAGGTACTCCAGCGCCCCCTGTCCCCTTCCCCTGCCCATCCTTATACTTCCCTCTCCCACTTCTTAAGATGGGAGGGGACGGACAGGTGGGTCTGGAGTTCCTCCTCATCCTCAGCAGCCTCATGATCCTCCTCGCCGCCTTCACCCTCCCCCTCTACCTGGAGGCGAAGGAGGGGGCCAGGGAGGCCTCCTCCCTCGCGGAGGCCAGGGACGCCGCCGGCAGGATAGCGGCGGCCGTGAACGCGGTGTACGCGGGGGGACCCGGGGCCAGCCAGGAGGTTCTGGTCTGGCTGCCCAGGGGGGTGGTGGGCCTCTCCGTGGGGGGTTACGACCACCTGGAGGTGGACGGGGTCACCGCCCGGGACGGGGAGGTGGCCAGGGACGGGAGGGCGGACGTGAGGATCCTGCTGGACCTGGACGGGGACGGCCGGTGGGACAACAGGATGAGCTCCACGGCCCTGGTGGGCACCCTCCTGCCCAGCAGGTGGTGGGAGAACGGGGAGGAGAGGGGAGACCGGTGGGTGAGGGAGAACGGGGTGCACGTGGAGGAGAACTTCCTCCTCTCGCCCGGCTCCAGGACCCTTCACCGCCTCACCTTTCGCTTCGTCTACGATCCCTTCCACCCCTACCCCCGCAGGATCACCCTCTCCGACGAGGTGGTGGGATGAGGGGACAGACCTCCGTGGAGTACCTGGTCCTCCTCTCCGCCCTGCTGGTGCTGCTGACCACCCTCTCCCTCTCCCTGCGGGACACCTCCGAGGAGGGGATGAGGAGGACCCTCTACCTCTCCCAGGCCCGCTCCGCCTCCGGGGCCCTGGCCTCCGCCCTGGAGAGGGTGATCTCGGGGGGGGAGGGAAGCGTGGAGACGGTCACCGTGAGGCTGGAGGGGAGGTGGAACCTCAGGATCGGGGAGAACGAGGTGAGGGTGGAGGTGCTCTGGGCAGGGGAGGAGCTGGTGGCGGCGAGCCCCTGCAGCCCTGGGATGAGGGGGGAGCTCCTGAACCTCCCGGCGGGGACCTACCCCGTGATCGTGGGCTGGCCGGGGGACGTGGAGAACCTGTGGCTGGAGAACGGGAGGATCTACCTGTACGTGGAGCCCAGGGAGGGATAGGATGAGGGGATTCTTCTCCATGGACGCCCTCTTCGCCCTGACCCTCCTCATGCTGGTCTGCTCCTCCCTCCTGCACGTCTACCAGGGGAGGATGGAGGCGGCCAGGGGGATCTCCTGGGGGCTGGAGGCCAGGATGGTGGGGGAGGAGCTGGCGGGAACCATCAACGCCGTCTACTCCGGCGGCTCGGGCCTGGAGCTGAGGCTCAGGGTGCCGGACAGGCCACCCCTCACCCTGGCCTTCGACAACTCCAGGGGGGAGGTGGTGGTGAGGGGAGAGGGTGGCGAGGTCAGGGTGGGGACGGTGTGCAACAACGTGGAAAACTTCCTCCTTCCCCCGGGGGCGGGGATCCTCAGGGTTTACTGGGAGGAGAACCGGATAAGGGTGGTGAGCGGGTGAGGGGTCAGGCCAGCCTGGAGACGCTCATCCTCTTCGCGGCCATCCTGCTGGCCGTCTCCTCCCTCCTCTACCTGGGGGAGGGGTCGAACGAGGGGCAGGTCCTCCTCTCCTCCGCCAGGGACGGGGCCGAGAACGCCCTGCACAGGCTTCAGCAGGAGTACGGGGGGGCGGCCAGGGTGGAGGGGGTGAGGATGGTGAGGGGGACGGTGGAGATCTCCGTGATGGTCTGGGGGCTCCCCTGCCCCGAGAACGTGGTGAGGGAGGAGGTGAGGGGAGACGCCCTGCGCTTCATGTGGAGGGCCGTGACGGGGAGGTTCCCCTCCACGGTGCAGGACATCCGCACCTCCCGGGGAACCTACGGGGTGGAGGTGGAGGTGGAGGAGGTGAGCAGGTGAGCCGCGGACAGGTCCTCACCCTGGACATGTTCCTGGCCCTCTCCCTGACCGCCCTCCTGCTGAGCTACTCGGGCCTGGTGATGGGGATGGTGCACACCAGGGCCAGGGAGGAGGTCTCCCGCTACTCCCTGGAGAGGGTGGCCAGCGACGCGGCGGAGGCCCTGGTGAGGACGGGGGGGATCCCGGAGAACTGGGAGAGCCTGCCCTCCTCCCTGAAGGTGCTGGGGCTCTCCGGGGACTCAGGCCTGAGCGTGAAGAAGCTGGCCGTGCTCAGGGACCTGTGCAGGAGCGAGAACTGGGATCCCTCCAGGGAGGAGGTGCAGGCGGTCATGAGGCTCTTCGGGGGCCAGAACTTCGAGCTCAGGATCCTCACCCGGAACCTTCTGGTGAGAAAAGATGTGAAGGGGCTAAGCTACACCCTTCAGACCACCCTGTGGGGAGTGGGGGTCTACGTGAGGCTGGAAAACCTGGGACCGGTGGTGAGGGCCACGGTGAGGCTGGAGAGGGGCGGGACGGTGAAGAGTGAGACCGAGGTGGGAGGAACCTTCTCCATGGTGGTCTCCCTGCCGCCCCTCACGGTGGAGGTGGTGGCCGACGGAAAAACGGTGGGGGTCTGGTACGAGGCGGTGATCTGGGACATCTGGCCGGGATGGAACCTGGGGGGATCCTCCGGATGGGAGAACTCGCCGGAGGTGGCCGTGGCCAGGCGCTCCCTTCCCCTGACCTCGGGGGAAATCAGAAACATGGTGGAAAACCGCAGGCACTACGCCCGACCCGATCCCTACACCCTGCCCTTCCTGGTCAAACCGGGTGAGCTGGGCCTCTTCGACTGGTACGTGGTGCTCTCGCCCTCCTCCCCCAACAAGCCCACCACCGACGTGTGGGTAAACCGCTCGGGGGGAAACCCGGACTTCCACTTCCCCTGGGACAACCTCTTCCCCATGTGGTACCACGGCCAGAAGGGCTCCCAGCAGCAGCCCCTGACGGAGGAGGACAACGGGGGGAATCCCAACAACTACCTGACCCTGAAGGTCACGGGGAGCAAGTGGGAGTACGTGGACGTGCTGGTGGTGGCCGTTCCCAGGTGCTCCTCCCCAGAGCTGGCCTACCAGGCCGATCTCCTCCTTCCCGGAGCGCTGGAGGTGAGGGTGTGGAGATGAGGGAGAGGGGATTCGTCTTCAGCCTGGACGCCTGCCTGGCGGTGCTGGTGATGATGATCGCCGTGGCGGGGGTGGCCAGGCTGGAGCCCTGGGGGAGACCGGGCTACGGGTACCTCAAGCTGGAGAGGGGCGCCTGGGACGCCCTGAACGCCCTGGACGGGATGGGGGTGACCAGGTACGTGATAGACTGCCTGAACAACAAGCAGACCGCCGAGGCGGGCAGGGCGGCCAGGGAGAACCTGATCACCCTCCTCCCCCCGGGCGTGGGCTTCAGGTACACGGTGGGGACGGAGGACAACCTCCTGCTGGAGGTCTACCGGGACAACTCGGAGAACTGGAGGGGGAGGTGGGAGAACGCGGGTGAGAGGGCCCTGGCCCTCCACCTCACCTGCGAGTTCATCAGGACGGTGGAGAACCTGGACGTGCTGGTCTGGGCGGACGATGACCAGGACAGGTGGTTCGCCTCCCAGGTGATCAAGCCTGGTTGGACCTACCGGATGACGGACGAGGAGAACACCTTCGTGGCCTACCTGGAGAACAGGGTGGAACCCAACTGGTACCCCGATGTGGTCTTCCTTCCCGACGTCAGCGTGTACTGGAGCGACAACACCCTGAGCACCCTGAACAACTACCTCATGTGGAAGATCGTCACGGGGGGAAGGGAGGTGGGGGGAGGAGCGGTGGCGGGGGGTGACACCCTCTGGTCCAACCGGAGGGACCCCTGGACGAGGCTCTGGGGAATACCCATCTGGCTCAGCCCCTACGGGCAGTTCCTCCTGATGTTCGGGATCTCCCCCAACCCCTTCTCCTCCGATCCCGGGATAGTAAGGTTGATGGGGTCCGGCTACGGCCCCTACGGGGAGAGGATGGAGCTGGTGGATCTAACCCACTACGTGACCACCGGCCTCCCCTTCACGGAGGTTCCCTACCAGGGGGACACCTACTACCAGTACGTGTACGAGACCTCCCCGATCCTGCGGCCCTGGCTCAGAACGCTGGGGAGGTGGGAGAACTGTGAAAACGAGAACATCACCTGGCCCGGGCTGCTGGTGAGGGAGGCCGCGGTGAACCTGGGGCTCCCCTGGTTCGGGATCACCCTCAGATTCATGGAGAGGACCGCCCTCTTCAACGTGAGGATGGCGCAGAGCTCCTATGACTCGGGCTTCGACGGCGTGGAGAGGGAGGAGTGGGTCACCCTGGCCCAGAGATGCCTGGAGTGGGCCTCCAGGCAGAAGGCGGAGCTGCAGCCCATCGCCCTGTACGTGTGGAGGGAGGGAGGATGAGGGAGAGGGGGTTCGTGCTCACCGGGATGGCCCTCCTGCTGGTGCTCCCCGCCCTGCTCCTCTCCTCCTGCCTTCTGGCGGTGGTGGAGAGGGGAGAGGAGGGAATCTCGGTGAAGGCCACGGCGGACAGGGTCTCCTTCACGGCCAGGGACGTGGAGAACCTGGTGAGGACCATGAACCTCTACCACATGCAGCTGGACAACGTGATCCTCCCGGCGATAGGGAGGACCTACGAGCGGTACACGGGCCTGCTGGTGAGCCTCACCCTGGAGAACTCCGTGGTGAGGCTGGAGGTGAGGGATCCGGGGGGAACGGCGAAATATTCTTCAAGCTGGGAGCTGGAGGAGTGAGGATGAGGGGGTTCTTCGAAAGGGTGGGGGAGGCGGTGCTCCACCCCAGGCTCCCCAGGATCCGCCTCAGGAGGGGGAAGAAGAGGGAGGGGATACCGGGGCCCCTCAGGGCCTTCTTCGAGAGGAGGCACGCGGGCTGGCCGGAGTACGTGGTGCTGAAGCTCCAGCTCTCCCTCCTCCTCCTCTTCCTCTCCGCCGTCCTCCACCTCTTCCTCCAGTCCCTCCCCACCCTCCTCCCCATGCTAGCCCTCTCCCTCTACGCCCTGCACCTTTCCCTCACCCAGCTGAGAAGGGCCTTCCCGGAGGACCACCGGGCCTACCTCTCCTTCTCCCTCCTCTGCCTCGGCTTCGCCTGGCTCCTCCTCACCCTCCGCCTCCTCCCCCCCCGCCTGCTCACCGAGCCCTATCCCTCCCTCCTCCTCCCGCTGGCCCTAGTGCTCCTCTTCCTCCTCTCCTACTCCATGCACAGGTGGAGGTACGGGAGGGACTTCACCTACGGCCTGGTGAGGGAGGTGAGGGGGGGAAGGGCCGTGGTGAGGGTGGGCTACGACCTGAGGAGCAACGTGAAGCCCGGGATCTACCTGGTGGAGAGCCTCGTTCCCGTCAGGAGGGGGGAGAGGGTGAGGGTGAGCGTGGAGAGGGGCCTCCTCGGGCTGAGGGGCTCCCGGCCCAGGTTCATCCTGGGCAGGGTGAGGCCAGGGAGGGGAGGATGAGCCTCGCCCCCCTCCTCAGGGTTCTCCTGCCCGGCCGCGGGGAGCTCAGGCCAGCGGGGGAGGTGGGGGGCTTCGAGGAGGAGGTGAGGACCTTCGCGGGAGAGGTCTTCGGCTGGCTTCCCCCCCTCCTCGTCGGGATCCTCTGGAGGCTGCTGGGCCCGCTGGGCTCCCTGCTCAGCCGCCTTCCCCCCTCCCTCCTCCTGGAGCTCAACCGCCGCTCCTTCCTCTTCCGCACCCTCCTCTCCCTCCTCAAGACGGTGGTGGTGCTCCCCTACACCGCCCTCCCGGAGGTGAAGGAGGCCCTGGGCACGGTGGGGGAGAGGAACAAGCCCAGGGCGC